>OHQL01000598.1_pt1 | contig 16997 bp, 16 predicted proteins | sample 1578151 | NCBI WGS metagenome assembly OHQL01 (sample SAMEA3879519, study PRJEB24766) | human gut metagenome | biome: human-associated habitat; feature: feces | place: USA | collected 1985/1987 | reverse complement strand
GTACTGGAATTACAGAAACAGTGTATTGACAGCAAAGATGAATATTTATCTGTCTATAAAAAGGGAAAAAATTATTATTATACATCGTTCCGGTATTACATGAAGGATGGCTCTGTGTTTGAGCGGAGATATCCGGTTTCCGTTACGGAGAAGGCATTAAAAGACAAAAATTCAGTTGCATTTAAACTGACTGCCCTGGAGACAGATCCGGATAACATGATGAAACAGGTTCTTGGAAACGGATATAAAGAGAATGATTATTATTCCGGTTATTTAACAATTTATAAAAGTGATGGCGAATCGGATGTATATACATTTTCCAGACAGGAGAGCAACATACTGTGTGATGCTATCAAGCAGGATGTAAAAGAGGGCAATTTTGATTATTACCAGCTTCCGGCGGTTTATAAGGATGGACAGGACGAGATGTATACCAATTCATTTTCGATTTCTTATTATGGAAAAGGAAATGATTACCAGACCTGGGATTACTATTATAATTATTATGATTACCGGAATGCGCGAAATGATAATGTTGCGCCTGGCGATGCATCCGGAAACAGTTATATCCAGTTTGGACCGAAGTGCGAAAATACGGTAAAGGCATTGGAAAAGATGGGTGTGCTCAGTGACACCTGGCATCTGTATAATTATGATGAACTTGATGAGATCCAGAAAAAGACAGGTGTGACAGAATAAATCAAAAATTCGTGAAATGTTCTGTAAAAGCCCGCAATGGAAAATATCTTTACAAGAACCACAGGATATTGTAAAATCAAAATAATGTTCAGAGCGTAGTATCAGCCGCTCATGAAGTGAATGAGATTTGAGAATAAAAGGAGTACAGGAAATTATGAGTAAACCCGTAGTGGCGATTGTTGGTCGTCCGAATGTTGGAAAATCGACGTTGTTTAATGTGCTTGCAGGCGAGCGGATTTCCATCGTAAAGGATACGCCGGGCGTGACCAGAGACAGGATCTATGCGGATGTGACCTGGCTGGATTATCATTTTACCATGATCGATACCGGTGGTATTGAACCAGACAGTAAAGATATTATTTTATCCCAGATGCGTGAGCAGGCGGAGATTGCGATCGCAACTGCGGATGTGATCATTTTTTTGACAGACGTGAGACAGGGACTGCAGGATTCGGATTCCAAGGTGGCAGATATGCTGCGCCGTTCCGGAAAGCCGGTTGTTTTAGTTGTCAACAAAGTGGACAGTTTTGAAAAATTTATGCCGGATGTGTATGAGTTTTATAATCTGGGTATCGGGGATCCGTATCCGATTTCTGCATCCTCCATGTTAGGACTTGGAGATATGCTTGACGAGGTGGTAAAGAATTTCCCGGAATACAACAAAGATGAGGCGGAAGATGAGAGACCGAAGGTTGCGATCATCGGAAAACCAAATGTTGGAAAGTCATCCCTGATCAATAAACTTGCACAGGAGGACCGCGTGATCGTGTCCGATATTGCAGGTACGACCCGTGATGCAATCGATACGGATATCCGGTACAACGGAAAGGAATATGTGTTTATCGATACAGCAGGACTGCGCCGTAAGAATAAGATCAAGGAAGAAATCGAGCGTTATAGTATCATCCGTGCCGTGACGGCAGTGGAGCGCGCCGATGTGTGTATCATTGTGATCGATGCGACCGAGGGTGTGACCGAACAGGATGCAAAAATCGCAGGAATCGCTCATGAGCGTGGAAAGGGTATCATTATTGCAGTCAATAAATGGGATGCCATTGAAAAAGACGATAAGACAATCTACCGCCATACGGAGAAAATCCGTCAGATTTTAAGCTTTATGCCATATGCAGAAGTTTTATTTATCTCTGCAAAATCAGGACAGCGTTTAAACAAACTGTTTGACATGATCGACCTTGTCATTGAGAATAACAGCATGCGTGTTGCAACCGGTGTCTTAAATGAGATCGTTGCGGAGGCAGTAGCAATGCAGCAGCCGCCTTCAGACAAAGGAAAACGTCTGAAAATCTACTATACCACACAGGTTGCGGTAAAGCCGCCAACGTTTGTTATTTTTGTCAACGACAAAGAATTGATGCATTTTTCTTATACCCGTTATCTGGAAAACCGTATCCGTGATACATTTGGATTCCGTGGAACGGCGTTAAAATTTATCATTCGTGAGAGGAAGGAAGAACAGTAATGCTTGGGGCAAGAGTCATAGCAGTGGCAGTGGGGTATTGTTTTGGGTTATTCCAGACAGGATATATTTATGGAGAAAAGCACGGCGTGGATATCAGGACACAGGGCAGCGGCAATGCGGGAACGACAAATACGCTGCGCGTGTTAGGCTGGAAGGCTGGATTAATCACTTTTCTGGGTGATCTGTTTAAAGCGATTTTTGCAGTGCTTCTGATCCGTTTCATTTTTATCGGAAAATATCCGGATGCGGTCAAGATCTTAGAACTTTACGCAGGGTTCGGAGCAGTTTTGGGACACAACTTCCCATTTTATCTGAAATTTAAGGGTGGAAAAGGGATTGCATGTACGTCCGGTATGATCCTTGCAGTGTGTCCGCTTGCAGCGCCAATCTGCCTGATACTGTTTATTGGATCAATCGCGATTACAAGATATGTATCGTTAGGTTCTATCCTTGTTGTGACAAGTTATCTGATCCAGGTACTGATATTTGGCCACATGGGATATCTTCATGTGGATACGGCATATCTGCCGGAATTTTACATTGTCAGTGCATGTTTTACAGCGATGGCATTATGGAGACACAAAGCCAATATTAAGCGTCTGCTTACTGGAACAGAAAACAAATTTGGAATGAAAAAGAATTAGGAGGAATGACAGAATGGCAAAGACAGCCGTTATTGGTGCAGGAAGCTGGGGTACGGCACTTTCTCTGGTATTACATACAAATGGAAACGATGTGATAGTCTGGTCGATCGTGGAGCAGGAAGTACAGATGCTCCGTGAAAAACACGAGCATGTGGATAAACTTCCGGGAGTGAAATTACCGGAAGATATTACATTTACCACAGATTTAAAAGAGGCGATCGAGGGAAAAGATTATCTGATCCTTGCGGTGCCGTCTGTTTTTACGAGAAGCACGGCAAAATCTATGGCACCTTTTGTAAAAAAGGGACAGGTAATCGTCTGTGTGGCAAAAGGTATTGAGGAAAATACCCTGATGACACTTTCTGATATCGTAGAGCAGGAAATTCCTGCTGCTGACGTGGCAGTGATGTGCGGACCGAGCCATGCAGAGGAAGTTGGAATCGGACTCCCGACCACAGTCGTTGCGGGTGCAAGAAAGAAGTCTGTGGCTGAGGGTGTGCAGGATATTTTCATGAATGAAGTATTCCGTGTATACACAAGTCCGGACGTCCTTGGAATGGAACTTGGCGGATCTTTAAAAAATGTGATCGCACTTGCAGCAGGTATGGCGGACGGACTTGGATACGGAGATAATACCAAGGCAGCGTTGATCACACGCGGTATATCTGAAATCAGCAGACTTGCAATTAAGATGGGTGCAAATGCAGAAACATTGAGCGGTCTGACTGGTATTGGTGATCTGATCGTAACCTGCGAGAGCAAACATTCCAGAAACCGCAAAGCCGGCATGCTGATGGGACAGGGATATACGATGAAGCAGGCGATGGATGAGGTAAAGATGGTCGTTGAGGGTGTTTACTCTGCAAAAGCAGCAATCGCGCTTGCAAGAAAGTATGAAGTGGCTATGCCGATCATCGAGGAGATCAATCACGTTCTGTTTGATGATAAACCGGCAAAAGACGCAGTGCGCGAGCTGATGCTGCGTGACCGCAGAGAAGAACACAGCAGCTTAGAGTGGGAAGAATAGACAGGAGTAAAAATGGAACAGCAGACGATCAGAATTAAATATCATTCAAATGAAATAGAAAAACTTACCTATATTGACGGAAAGAGTGACTGGATCGATCTTCGCTCAGCAGAACACGTTGTATTAAAAAAAGGCGAATTTAAATTGATTAAACTTGGCGTGTCCATGCAGCTTCCGGCAGGATATGAGGCAGTTATTGTACCGAGAAGTTCTACCTACAAGAATTTTGGAATCATTCAGACAAACCACATGGGTGTTGTAGATGAAAGCTACTGCGGAGATGATGATGTGTGGATGATGCCGGCACTTGCAATGCGTGACACGGAGATCAATGTCAATGACCGCATCTGCCAGTTCCGCATCCAGAAACATCAGCCGGTCATCCGTTTTGAGGAGACAGATACACTTGGCAATGAAAACCGCGGCGGTATCGGAAGCACCGGAAGAGCGTAAATTATGATATATATATTTTGTGCCTTATACCATGAGGCAGAACCACTGATTCGTGAATATGGATTGAAGAAAAAGACAGATGAAACTTGTTTTCCTGTCTTTTTTTCTGAGGAAGAAAATATTCTTCTTACGGTAACGGGATGCGGAATGAACGCAGCGACGGCGGCCGTGGCGAGAATCTGTACGAAAAGAACTCCACAGCCGGCGGATTTTCTGGTCAATATCGGTACTTGCGCAAAAGTTTCTTACTCAAAAGGATCCGGTCAAACTTGTAGAAATGTACCGGAAAAAGAAAACGCAGCCGGAGATGGTCTACATTCTTCCGACAAGAGAAAAACAGTACAGGAACAGTCAGTAAAGGCAGGAGAAGTGTATCTGTGCAAAAAGATCATGGAGCATGTGACAGGGCGTACATTTTATCCGGATATTTTATACAGACATCCTTTTGAGGAAGCTGAAATTGTGACAGGTGCAATGCTTTATCATACAGAAAACAAAACAGAGTTAATCCCAAAATACGAAACGGCCATAAAAAATAGTGTGGCAGACGGTTTTCTTTATGATATGGAGGCCTCTTCCATATATCAGGCAGGAGCATATTTTTTCGGCCCGCATCAGATGTCTTTTTTAAAAGTTGTGACAGACAAGGGAAATGTGCAGGAATTGTCTGCAGAAATGCTGAAACAGGGCATTGCGGGCGCAGTTCCCGGAATCCGGAGTTACCTGGATGAACTGAGGAAGATCGACGGGATAAAAAAGCTGCAGAACAAAAAAGCGATGGGGGAAGTATCGGAGCTTGCACAGAAGTTAAATGAGGATATGCACTGTTCGGCTGTGATGCAGGCCGCAGTAATGCAGCATCTGAAATATGCAGTACTTGCCGGAATTGATTATCAGGGAATCATAGAAGAAATGTATCAGGCGGGGAAGCTGCCCTGTAAGGATAAAAGAGAGGGGAAACGCTGCTTTGAAGAGTTTGGACGAAAATTATTATAATCCGTTTTTTTCTCATATTTATGTGGAAGAAGAAATAGCAGAACATCCGCGGGTAAAGCAAATCTTAGCGCGTTTTATGAAAGCAGAGATTGTGTATATCAGACATTACAAAGATGTATTCTGCAGACGCAGACAGGACTATGAAGAACAATATCATGCGCAGAACCTGATCCTGGCAAAAAAGACAGGCAGTCTGATCTATCAGGGGGCACCGGTGTGCCAGAATTTTGGAAATACTTATTTTTATTATACATCCTGTATGATGAACTGCATCTATGACTGTGAATACTGCTATTTAAAAGGAATGTATCCCTCCGCGAATATCGTAATTTTTGTAAATATCGAAGATATTTTTGAAGAACTTCACCGGATGCTTTCAGAACACCCGGTTTATCTGTGTGTGTCCTATGATACAGATCTGCTTGCATTTGAGGCAATGACCGGTTATGTCAGGGAGTGGGAGCATTTTGTTCTGGAAGAAAATAAAAGATCTACATATCCACTTAAGATCGAAATCCGTACAAAGTCGGCGAATGTAAAGCTTTTTGACAATCTGATACCCGATAAAAATATAATCTATGCGTTTACACTTTCGCCGCAGCAGATCACAAAACAGTATGAGCACAATACGCCATCACTTTTGCAGCGTGTTCGCTGTGTGGCAGATGCGGTAAAAAAAGGATTTCCGGTGCGGCTGTGTTTTGATCCGATGATTTACTGCCCGGACTGGGAAAAAGAGTACCATGAAATGTTAGAACTTGTCACAAAAGAAGTTCCCATGGATCAGATCTTTGATGTCAGTGTCGGCTCTTTCCGTGTATCGCAGGATTATCTGAAAAAAATGCGGAAAAATGAGCCGTATTCTGCAGTAGTGCAGTTTCCGTTTCAGAATGACGGCGGGGTTTATCATTATGGAAAAGAGCTGACAGAACAGATGGAGAGATTTCTGATCAGACAGCTTTTAGAGTATGTGCCGGAAGAGAAGATCTTCCGGTGGGAGTCGTGAGAGGAAAACAGCTATGACACAGAAATATACAGCCATCGTAACGGGTGCCTCGTCTGGTATCGGACGCGCTATCAGTGAAAAATTAGGTGTGCTCGGATATGAAGTATTTGGGATCGGGCGCAGATTTGATACGGAAGAGGATAGAGACATTGCCGGAGTACTTCAGTATGAAAATGATTTGAAAAATGCCATATTTCATCCAATCATCTGTGACCTCACCGATACGGATAAACTGTGCGCTATCGTGAAACAGGTCACATCGGAGCACACGGTAAAAGTCCTTGTCAATAATGCCGGTGCAGCTTACTATGGTCTGCACGAGGAACTGAATCCCAAAAAGATACAGGAAATGGTCCGTGTGAACTTAGAAGCACCGTTGATCTTAACCCAGCAATTATTACGGACGCTGAAAAAAAACGGCGGTTACATTATCAATATTTCATCTGTTACGGCAAAACAGCCGAGTCCGCACGGCTGTGCTTATGCGGCAACCAAAGCAGGACTTGCATCGTTTTCGTCAAGCCTGTTTGATGAGGCAAGAAAATACGGCGTCAAAGTGACGGCGGTTTACCCGGATATGACGGAGACAAATCTGTACCGGAACGCGGACTTTACGGTGGGAGAAGAAAAAGAATCTTATCTTACCCCGGAAGAAGTAGCAGAAGCAGTGGAATATGTGCTGACGCAGCGTGAAGGTATTGTAATCCCGGAACTGGTATTAAGACCGCAGTTTCACCGGATCCGTAAAAAGAAATGATTTCAGCGGAACATAAAATAAACCTTTTATAAAAAAAGAGGAACGTCTGTATCCGTCAATCTGTACAGTTTTTGATGGAAAAGCCGTCAGTTTGACGAAAAGATGGAAAAGATGCACAGAGCACTGTGACATCCTACAAGAAAAAACAAAATTCTTTGTGTAGGAGGCATATGGTGCTTTTTGCATCTTTTTTGTATAGTATAGTTATCAAATAACGAAACACAAATATCAGGAGGTATTTAGACCAATGGCAAGTTTATCATTAAAAAACATTTGCAAAGTTTATCCAAACGGTTTTGAGGCTGTTAAGGATTTCAACCTTGAAGTAGAAGATCAGGAGTTCATCATTTTCGTAGGACCATCCGGATGTGGTAAATCTACTACACTTCGTATGATCGCCGGACTTGAGGAGATTTCCTCTGGTGAGTTCTATATCGACGGAAAGCTCATGAACGATGTTGAGCCAAAAGACAGAGATATCGCAATGGTATTCCAGAACTACGCTCTGTATCCTCATATGACCGTTTTCGATAACATGGCATTCGGATTAAAATTAAGAAAAGTTCCTAAGGATGAAATCAAGAGAAAAGTTGAAGAAGCAGCTAAGATTCTTGACCTTGAGAAATTATTAGACCGTAAACCAAAGGCTTTATCCGGTGGACAGAGACAGCGTGTTGCTATGGGACGTGCCATCGTTCGTAATCCTAAGGTATTCCTTATGGATGAGCCGTTATCCAACCTGGATGCAAAACTTCGTGTACAGATGCGTTCTGAGATCGCTTCTTTACATAACAGATTAAAAGCAACTATCATCTATGTAACACATGATCAGACCGAGGCTATGACACTTGGTACCAGAATCGTTGTATTAAAAGATGGTGTTATCATGCAGGTTGATTCTCCGCAGAAATTATACAATGAGCCGAACAACTTATTCGTTGCAGGATTCATTGGTTCTCCGCAGATGAACTTCATCGATACAAAATGTAAAGTTGAGGGAGACAAAGTTTCTCTTACATTCGATAACACAACAATCGTATTACCACCAGCAAAAGCAAAGAAACTTGCAGATGCAGGATGCAACGGAAAGACAGTTGTTATGGGTATCAGACCAGAGGATATTGGAGATTCCGAGATTGAGATCGAAGCACACCAAGATTGCGCATTCGAGGCTGATGTAACAGGATACGAGTTATTAGGTTCTGAGGTATTATTATACTTCAAAGTAGCAGGCACAAGCATGACTGCAAAAGTTGATTCCAGAACAACAGCACGTATGGGAGATCACATCAAACTTGCTATTGATCCTGAGAAGATACATGTTTTCGACAAAGAAACAGAATTGACAATTACCAACTAATTCGGTAAAATTAAACAGAACATCATTTAAAATAAAACTGGGTACAGTGATGTACCCAGTTTTTGTTCGTCAGTAAGGATGAAATTATAGATCGGATGATGGGTGGAACCAGACGAAGGGGAGATATCGGAAAGGAAATAGATTATGATTTCAAACCATAAAATACAGACAGCACTTGATGAGATAAAGGATATATCGAGAATTGATCTTGCACTTTACACGGAAAAAGGAAAGCCGGTTGCAGCAACATTTGAGCCGGAGGGAGATTTAGAAGGTGCAATCACATCTTTTGCAGATTCCATGGCTGAGAGCCAGATGCTCTCAGGATATCATTTTTTTAAGGTGATCGCTGATGGAGAGATAGAATATATTCTGCTGACCAAATCACAGGCAGAGGATGCTTATATGGTGGGACGCCTTGCAGTCTGCCAGATCAGAAACCTTGCGGCTGCCTACATGGAGCAGTTCGACCGCAACAATTTCATGCAGAATATCCTGCTTGGAAATATGTTGGTCGTAGATATGTACAATAAGGCGCAGAAACTTCATATCGAGCAGGCGGAGCGTGTGGTTTATGTGATCGATTTAGAAGATAAGAAAGATTCCACCGCAGTGGAGCTTGTGAAAAATCTCTTTGCAACCAAGATGCGTGATTATGTGACAGAAGTGGACGAGCAGAGCATCGTCCTGATCAAGGATGTTCGCGACGTGAAGAATGAAGATGAATTACAGAAATTGGCCGATATGATTGTGGACAATATGCATACCGAGGCAATGGTGCGCGTGAGGGTCGGCTACGGCAATCAGGTGAATAATCTGCCGGATATTGCAAAATCCTATCAGGAGGCAAAGATGGCGCTTGAGGTTGGAAAGATTTTCTATGCAGAAAAAGAGACGATCGCATATCGTTATCTTGGTATCGGGCGTCTGATCTACCAGCTTCCGATGAGTCTCTGTGAGATGTTTATTCATGAGGTGTTTGGGGATGAGATCCCGGATATTTTTAATGAAGAGACAACGACGACGATTCAGAAGTTTTTTGAAAACAATCTGAACATTTCAGAGACAGCCAGACAGCTTTATGTGCACAGAAATACTTTAGTGTACCGTCTGGAGCGATTAGAGAAAATCATTGGACTTGATATCCGTAAATTTGACGATGCGATGACGTTTAAACTTGCACTGATGGTTATTTCTCATATGCGGTATGCGAGACGTCAGGATACGGATCAGAGATAGCAATTCAGTATAAAAGTAATAGATTTAGCAGGAAAGGGAAGAAAGAAATGGCAAAAACAGGCGGCTATGACGAGAGCAGTATTTCCGTTCTCGAAGGGCTTGAGGCGGTAAGAAAAAGACCGGGAATGTATATCGGAAGTGTTTCGCGCAAAGGATTGAATCACCTGATCTACGAGATTGTGGACAATGCAGTGGATGAACATCTTGCGGGAGCCTGCGATACGATCCGTGTAACATTAGAAGCGGATGGTTCCTGTACCGTTGAGGATAACGGACGAGGCGTTCCGGTCGGCATGCATGCAAAGGGAGTTTCAGCTGCGCGTATTGTTTATACGACGCTGCATGCAGGAGGAAAGTTTGATGATTCCGCTTATAAGACCAGTGGAGGACTGCATGGAGTAGGTTCGTCTGTTGTAAATGCATTGTCGACACATATGGATGTATGGATCAGCAGGGATGGTTACATTCATCACGATGGTTATGAGCGTGGTATTCCGGTGGTGGAACTGGAAAACGGGCTTCTTCCGACCATTGGAAAAACGAAAAAAACCGGTACGAAGGTCAATTTTCTTCCGGATCCTGAGATTTTTGAAAAGACCAGATTCAAAGAGGACGAAGTAAAAAGCCGTATGCATGAGACAGCATACTTGAACCCGGCACTGACGATTATTTATGAGGATAAACGTGGACCGGAAGTGGAACATATTGTATATCATGAGGAAGAGGGGATCATTGGTTTTGTCAAGGATCTGAACAAAAAGAACGAGGTGCTTCACGATGTGGTGTATTTTAAGGGCGAGCAGGACGGAATCACGGTTGAGGCAGCATTCCAGTATACCAATGAGTTCCATGAGAATATTTTAGGATTCTGCAACAATATTTTTAATGCGGAGGGTGGTACGCATATCACGGGATTTAAGACGGTGTTTACCACAGTCATCAATTCCTATGCGAGAGAACTTGGCATTTTAAAGGAAAAGGATTCTAATTTTACGGGAGCGGATGTCCGTAATGGTATGACGGCGATCGTTTCCATCAAACACCCGGATCCACGTTTTGAGGGACAGACCAAGACGAAACTGGACAATCAGGATGCATCGCGTGTCACGGCAAAAGTGACCGGGGATGAGATACAGCTTTATTTTGACAAAAATTTAGAGGTATTAAAGACCGTGATCTCCTGCGCGGAGAAAGCGGCAAAGATCCGCAAGACCGAGGAGCGTGCAAAGACGAATCTTCTGACAAAACAGAAATTCTCTTTTGATTCCAACGGAAAGCTTGCAAACTGTGAGAGCAGGGACGCGTCGATCTGTGAGATATTTATCGTCGAGGGAGATTCCGCGGGAGGTTCTGCAAAGACGGCGCGTGACCGTAATTTTCAGGCAATCCTGCCGATTCGTGGTAAGATTTTAAATGTAGAAAAAGCAAGTATTGATAAGGTTCTTGCAAATGCGGAAATCAAGACGATGATTAATTCTTTCGGCTGTGGTTTTCTTGAAGGCTACGGCAACGACTTTGATATCAGCAAACTGCGTTATCATAAAATTATTTTAATGACCGATGCCGATGTGGACGGTGCACATATTTCCACACTGCTTCTGACACTGTTTTATCGTTTCATGCCGGAATTGATCTATGAGGGACATGTCTATGTGGCAATGCCGCCATTGTACAAAGCGATCCCGTCTAAAGGGGAAGAAGAATACCTTTACGACGATGCGGCATTGGAACGTTACCGCAGGAACCATAAGAGCAATTTTACTCTGCAGCGTTACAAAGGTCTCGGTGAGATGGATGCGGAGCAGCTCTGGGAGACGACATTGAACCCGGAAACGAGGATCTTAAAACGTATTGAGATCGAAGATGGACGTATGGCGTCCGATATCACGGAACTTTTGATGGGAAATGATGTGCCGCCGCGCAAGATGTTTATTTATGAACATGCAAAAGACGCAGCACTTGATATCTGATAGAGATGTGGGTGTTACTGGAACGACTGGCAGGGAGCAGACAGTAACATGTGGGCGGGAAGTGAGCAGTGCCAGCTGACTTGTGATGCCCTGAAAAACGGACAGAAATGGAGTATGATATGAATCAGGAAGAACAGATTATCCGCACCGAGTATTCGGAACTGATGCAGAAATCTTATATTGATTATGCCATGAGCGTTATCATCGCGCGTGCACTTCCGGACGTGAGGGACGGTTTAAAACCGGTGCAGCGAAGAACGCTTTATGATATGTATGAACTTGGCATCCGCTATGACAAGCCGTACCGTAAGTGTGCGCGTATTGTCGGTGATACGATGGGTAAATATCATCCGCACGGTGACAGTTCCATCTATGATGCGCTCGTCGTGATGGCGCAGGATTTCAAAAAAGGACTGCCGCTTGTGGATGGACACGGTAATTTTGGTTCCATCGAGGGAGATGGCGCCGCAGCAATGCGTTTGTCCCGAACTTTGATGAGACGGAAAAAGAGCCGGAGGTGCTCCCTGTCAAAGTTCCAAATCTGCTTTTAAACGGTGCAGAGGGAATCGCCGTCGGTATGACGACCAGTATCCCGCCGCACAATTTTGGCGAGGTCATTGACGGTGTGATCGCATATATGAAAGACCCGGACATCAATACCGAGCAGATGATGCAGTATATTCCGGGACCTGATTTTCCGACTGGTGGTATCGTTGCAAATAAGGATGAACTGTTAGCCGTTTATTCAACCGGTATGGGAAAAATCAAGATCCGCGGTAAAGTTGAAGTTGAAAAGGGAAAAGGCGGAAAAGACCGTCTTGTGATCACAGAGATCCCGTACACCATGATCGGTGCCAATATCGGAAAATTCTTAAACGATATCTACAGCCTTGTTGAGACAAAGAAAACTTCCGATATCGTTGATATCACAAACCAGTCCTCAAAAGAGGGAATACGCATCGTTCTGGAGCTGAAAAAGGGTGCAGATGTCGAAAATTTAAAAAATCTTCTCTACAAGAAAACAAAACTGGAAGATACCTTTGGCGTTAACATGTTAGCGGTAGCGGACGGAAAACCGGAGACCATGGGAATCGTGCCGATCATCCGGCATCATGTGAATTTCCAGTATGAGCTTGCAACACGCAAATATCAGACGCTTCTTGCAAAAGAGCGCGACAAAAAGGAAATTCAGGAAGGTCTGATCAAGGCAACGGATGTCATTGACCTGATCATTGAGATCCTGCGCGGAAGTAAAAATGTGAAGGATGCGAGAGCCTGCTTAACCGACGGTATCACAGATAACATCAATTTTAAATCCGAACAGTCAAAACGAGACGCTGCAAAACTTCGTTTTACGGAGAGACAGACCACGGCGATTCTTGAGATGCGTCTGCAGAAATTAATCGGACTCGAACTCGAAGCACTCTTAAAAGATCATGATGAGACCTTGAAAAATATCGCAAAATATGAGGATATTTTGGGAAGCCGCGCGGCTATGGCGAAAGTCATCATCAAAGAATTGGAGAGTTTTAAGAAAGAGTACGCAAAACCGAGAAAAACGGTGATCGATAACTTAGAGGAAGCGGTCGTTGAGGAGAAGAAGATCGAGGAGATGGATGTTGTATTCTTAATGGATCGTTTTGGATACGCAAAAACCGTGGATGTCGCAACGTATGAGAGAAATAAGGAGGCGGCAAACACAGAAAACCGCTATATCCTGACCTGCAAAAATACGGACAAGATCTGCATTTTTACCAATAAGGGACAGATGCATCTGTTAAAGGTGTTAGATCTTCCTTACGGTAAATTCCGAGACAAGGGAACGCCGATCGATAACCTGAGTAATTATAACAGCAGCGAGGAAAATTTTGTCTACATCACGAACCTTGCGGCAATCAGCCATTCCCAGGTGTTGTTTGGAACAAAATCTGCTATGCTTAAAGTCGTGGATGGAAGTGAGTTTGACGTTGCAAAACGAACCACGGCTGCGACAAAATTAAATGAGGGCGATGAGCTGATCTTTGTACAGGCACTTGCACTTGAGGAGACGCTCGTGATGCAGTCCGAAAAAGACTTTTTCCTACGGATCGACATTTCCAGTATCCCGGAAAAGAAAAAGGGAGCAGTCGGTGTGCGCGGCATGAAATTAGGTGCCGGGGACGCGCTTGCGGCGATCTATCTTCTGAATGCGGAAGATGTAGTAAATATTGAAGTAAAAGGCAAAGAAGTGGCATTAAACCGTCTGCGCACCGCGGGACGTGATACGAAGGGAACCAAACGATGAAACAGACAAAGGGCTTCCAGATCTGGCAGATTATTTATCCGGTCGGGCTTTACTATGTGGTATCAAGTCTCTGTTATTTTGCATTGGAGATACTTCTCGGCAGTGCAGATGAGACTTACATGCTGCGCCAGCTTGTGGGTGATGCAGTTACGATTCCGGTCATATTAAAATTTTATATGGCAGATCAAAACATCCGGGATACTGTTTACGGAAAAAAGAAGTTTCGCTTTAGCAGTGAGCAGGCAATCAATATTGCCGTGACTGTTGTGTCCGTAGCGGCACTTGGAATTGCAGTCAACAATATCATTGCGATGACATCATTAATTCAGGCATCAGAAGGGTTCCAGACTGCAAATCAGGCATTTTTTGCAGGCGCAGCAGTCTATGAGTTCCTTGGATCCTGTTTTCTGATCCCAATCGCGGAAGAATTATTATTCAGGGGCGTGGTTTATCAGAGACTAAAATTGATGTTGGGTGTCGCCCCTGCAATTATTTGTTCCGCATTGATCTTTGGACTGGTGCATGCGAACCTGGTGCAGTTTCTGTATGCGGCGGTTTTGGGATGTCTGCTTGCATTTTTGTATGAAAAAACAGGATTTTTCTATGTGCCGGTACTGGGACACATCGCAGCAAACACTGTGTCGGTCGTGCGTGAGGAAACGGGATGGCTGTCCTTTGGCTATACGACGGATGCGAAAGGAATTGGATTTACGGCAGTGATGCTTGTGGTGGCTGGCGCTGTGATATGGGGGTTCTGGAAGTGGAAGAAGAATGTGGAATTTGACGAGAGAGCCTGAAGCTGCATGAACTATAGTTTATGAAACAAAAAGAATGATAGACAGCATATGTAAGCAGAGAGCCGGAAATGCGTATAAATTGCGGATTTTCCGGCTTTTATCAATATAGAAAAATGAAATTTTATGAGCGATAAGGAGTGGGTAAAAAGATATCTTTGCAGTGCACTAAGACGAAAATAGAGATGGGGTAAATGTATGATAAGAAAAATGGAAGAAAAGGATATATCTGATGTTTTGCAGATATGGCTTGAGACAAACATCGAGGCACATAGTTTTATAGACAAGGAATATTGGACCGGCAATTATGAAATGGTGAAACAGATTCTGCCGGAAGCAGAAGTATATGTATATGAAGAGGAAAAAAATGGTCAGATAGATGGTTTTATCGGAATAAATGATTGCTATATCGAGGGATTGTTTGTGAAAGAATCTGCACAATCGATGGGAATTGGAAAATGTCTGCTGGATTATGTAAAAAGCAGAAAAACCGAATTGTGTTTATGTGTATACGAAAAGAATGTGCATGCAATTTACTTTTATCAGAGGGAGAATTTCTTGATTCAGGCGGAAGAAACAGATGAAGATACAAACGAAAAAGAGTATGTTATGAGGTGGGGAAAATGAAAAATAAATTAGTCATGGCGATGATTACTGTTGTACTTGCAAGTGAGTGTTTTGCTGGATGCAGTAAAAAAACAATAGAAAATTCTGCTGCTTCAAACGCGTCAGTATTGGAAGAAAATGAGAAAGAAACAGAAAACGCGAAGAAAACAAAAAATGCAGAAGAGATGCCGGAAAAACTGAAAACAGGAAATACGGAAGAAATGTTAGAAAACATATCAGAAGACACAGAAAAAGAATCAGGTACAGAAATCTCTGAAACTACAGAAAATACTTCTGATGCACAGACACAAAAATATGTCGTGGAGAATCAGGAGTATGTATATTCCACATACAGCGATATCGGTCAGTTAGGGGAAGAGGGAAACTATTATAATTCAGATTATCCGGGTAAGGATGCCTATGAGGTGCCTGTATTTGAAACAACAGCAGATATCACACACGATGGAATCGCAGATCTGGTTTCAGTAGTCGGATATGGCGGTGAGCCGGATGCAACAGTAGATGATGTTGTAAGTAACAGTTCGTATGGATGTTATGTGAAAGTATATCGTGGAACAAAAGACGGAGAATATGAGAGTCATCCGCGGTTTATCAGCCGAAACTTTCACCTGTCACATGCAGGCAATGGAACAATATGTCTTTCAAAAAAAGATGGTCTGGACTATCTGCTTATAAGCATGACCTACGAAATGCAGGGAACTGCCCAATATGATTTTGCAGCCTTTTATGTGGATGATGAAAAGGGAATTGTGATCGATGACACCTATGGTGTTGAATTTGCAGTTGACAAGGACGAACATCCGGACTGGAACGAATGTACACACAGGGAAGACGTTGTCCCGCTTTTGCAGGAAAAAATGACACACTACCTGAAAGATTCTATGCTTCTTCTGTCACTTGACATTGATAATGGTGCCCTGTACAGTTGTGAGGAAAAAACACTGGAGGGAAACGACTTCTTTGACCAGATATGGGAAAGAAACTATTAGTCCATGACAATGGAATTGAAACACATTGTAACAGATGAGCGAAAGAAATCAGGGAAAGAACAATGAATATGACAATGGTGATCTACACACTGTTTGTGCTTGTGGAGATGATCCTGCATCTGATCCGGCACTTCCGGTATCAGAAGGCAGAGGGAGAAACTTTGATGCATGCGCAGAAAATGGACATCCGTCTGACACTGCTTATGGATCTGCTGCAGTTGCCGTTAAAGTCTTATTTTCACAAGGTTTCTGAATCTGTTTTCGGCAGTGATTCTGGTATTTGGGGAGGTATACCCAAATCAACTTGCCGGAAGCTACGCAGGCGATCGCAGACACGGTACATAAGAGTGTGGGATTTACCAAAAACTGTTTTGACCTCTTCAACATCTGTATCATGATCACAGTCGGACTGGTCTGTCAGGGACATCTGATCGGAATCGGGCTTGGAACGGTGGTGGCAGTGATCGGAGTCGGACGTGTAATCGCAATTTTTAACCATGGGTTTAAGAAAAAAATGGATGAGCTGGCAGGCATGGAAGCATAGATCTGCATGTAAAAGAGCGGAAAGACACAGATACAATTTAAACACAATTTAATAGAAATAATAAAAATGCGAAGATGCAGAAAAAATAATGAAATTTTTTTGCATCTTTTTTCTATTGAATTGTTTGT
>OHQL01000552.1_pt1 | contig 17936 bp, 10 predicted proteins | sample 1578151 | NCBI WGS metagenome assembly OHQL01 (sample SAMEA3879519, study PRJEB24766) | human gut metagenome | biome: human-associated habitat; feature: feces | place: USA | collected 1985/1987 | reverse complement strand
AATACTTCTTGTATGAGGAAAACTTATCTACTTTTAACGTTACTTTTGTTGTGCGTGGGAATATCCATACATGCTCAGGTGACGACGGCGAGTATGAGTGGTAAAGTCACGGATACATCATCGGAAGCGATGATCGGAGTGAATATCAAGGCTACGCATACGCCAACGGGTACCGAATACTACACGATTACCCAGCCGAATGGTTCTTATTCTTTTAACAACCTTCGTATCGGAGGCCCTTATGTGGTAGAGTTCTCTTATATTGGATACAATACGGAGAGCCGGACAGGAATAAACTTGGTTTTGGGTGAGGATCTGAAACTGAATGTAGTAATGCGGGAAGATACCCAAGCTCTCGACGAGGTAGTCGTGGTTGCGGATAAGAACCCCATTATTTCAGGAAGTCGTACAGGTGCGCAGGAAATCATCACTCGTGAGAAGATGGATAAGCTGCCTACGATTAACCGTTCTTTGGACGATTTCGTGAAATTAACTCCGATGAGTAGCGGTAAGAATTTTGGCGGTGTTTCTTACCGTTTTAATAATGTAACGGTGGACGGTGCTTCCTTTAATAACTCGTTTGGTCTGGCTTCTGCTCTTGGAGCTTCCGGTACGGAACCGATTTCTTTGGAGGCGCTCGAGCAGGTACAGGTGATGATCGCTCCTTTTGATGTTCGAAATGGAGGATTCACGGGTGCGGGTATTAACTCCGTAACGAAATCCGGTTCGAATGAGTTTCATGCTTCTGTATATATGTACACGAAGAGTCCGTCTATGATGGGATATCGTGTGAAGGATGAGACGATTGGTGTTTCAGAGTTCTCTAACCACCAATACGGTATCAGTTTATCCGGTCCGATCATTAAGAATAAGTTATTCTTCTTCATCAATGGTGAGATGGATCGTCAGGAGGAACCGATTTCTTATACGACCGCTAATTCAGCGGCGGATGCGACCGTCTTGCAGGGTTTATCTGATTTCTTAGGTGATGAGCTTGGGTATAATCCGGGTAAATTCGACGTGAATAAGACAAATACTCAAGCGGATCGAATCACGGCTCGTTTAGACTGGAATATCAACTCAAATAATGTGTTGAGCTTAAAATATTATTATTTGAAATCGTTTAATACGAATAACCCTTCTACTTCCGGTGCGCCGAATAACGGACGTGGACCGAATGCGTTCGCTATTCCGTTCTCTTCTTCTTTCTACCGGACGAATAATAACTTCAATATTTGGATGGCCGACTTGAATACGACCATTAATGACCGTATGTCTAACTATTTGAAGATCGGTTATTCCCGTTTGCGTGATTATCGCGATATGGATGGCGGTTACTTCCCGCAAGTGGATATCTTGGATGGTGGTAACAATGCTTATACAACTTTCGGAACCGAGGCAAACTCCTATAATAACCAGCTGAACACTGATATCTGGCAGATACAGGATAACTTCTTGATGAATTTTGGCAAACATCAGATTACGGTTGGAACGCAAAGTGACTATCGTGCCTTTAAGAATGGTTTCGCTCAAAACTATCCGGGTTCTTGGGTGTTTAATTCTGTCGATGATTTCAAGTTCAACGTATTGGCTACAAAACAATACATGGCCGCTCATAACGGAAGTGTACAAGGATTTGATATCCGTGAGTTTAATCCGAAAGATTTTGGATTTGGTTCCAATGTGACGGGTATAACGAACTCTTCTTCTACGGGGTATCAATACTATGCGCAAAGATATTCGATGACGGATGATTTTCCATTCGCCGAGATAAATGTATTCCAGTTAGGTTTGTATGCCCAAGATAAGTGGACGGTAAGTGATAAATTGAACTTGACGTTAGGTTTACGTATCGATGTTCCGTTCTTTATGACTGATTTGCAGTCGAATGATAAAGTCGCCGCCGAGACCTATCGGGATGGCATCAAGATCGATGTTTCTAAATATCCGAACGCCAAACCTCAGTTTTCTCCTCGATTCGGTTTTAACTACAAACCGTTTGACGATGAGAATGGAAGCTTGCAGATACGTGGTGGTACGGGACTCTTCACGGGTACTCCTCCTTATGTATGGATCAGTAATCAAGCCGGCAACAATGGTGTTTTGTTTGGTGACCTAAATGTTCGGGCGGTAAAGGATAAAAATGACAATATCATTAGCGACGGCAGACCTTCACTAGGTTTCACCGGAAATATGGATACTTATAAACCGGCTGAAGGTAGCGCTACACGTTCGGATATAGCGATTACGGATCCGGACTTTAAATATCCGAGCTTATGGAAAAGTAATATCGCTGCCGATTATAAGTTTGGTGATGGTTGGGTCGCTACCGTAGAGTTGCTGTATTCAAAAGACATTAACGCTATTTATCATGACAATATCGGATTGTATCGGACCGAGCAATTTGTAAATGACGGTGGAGCGGGTAATGCACGTCCATATTATAATGGCTATTATAGCGATAGAGAAGGAAATCAAAAGGCTGCGAATCATGTCGTGATGCTGCGTAATACCAGCAAAGGACATTCGCTTTATACGACCTTCCAGTTGCAGAAAAACTTTGTTGATGGAATCCTGAAGGGATTGTATTTGAATGGATCTTACTCTTTCGGGCAGTCTAGAGGTGTAACAGACGGAACATCGTCTGTGGCGACTTCCGCTTGGAAGTACCGTGCGGCCTTGGACGGAAATGCGGAAGAAGTAGGTTATACGGCAGGTTCTTTTGATGGTCGTTTGTTATTGTCCGCTTCTTATACGGCTAACTGGAGTAAATATGCGGCAACAAGTTTTGGTTTGATTTATCAGCGTTATCGTCCGTTCCGTTATTCTTATTGTTATAATGGTGATGCGAATGGTGATTCTCAGTTCTCCAATGACTTGATGTATATCCCCGCGAATTTTGACGAGGTAAAAGATCATTTGTTACCGGGCGATTTCGATAGCCAAGAAGATGCATGGAAAGCGATGAATGCCTTTATCGAGCAAGATCCTTATTTGAGCAAACATAGAGGTGAGTATGCCGAACGTAACGGTGCTGTCGCTCCGTTTGCGAATCAATTGGATTTGAGCGTTTCTCATGATATAAAGATTTACCAGAAGAATGGTCGCTCACATACTTTGCGCTTTAGTTTCAATATCGCTAACTTCTTGAATTTGTTGAATCGTAATTGGGGTGTGGTACAAACAACCGTTTTGGGTAATCAGCAATATCAGTTCTTGACGATCCCGAAAGGACAAGGCCCGAGTGCGGCGAACAACTATACGTTGAAGTATACGATGGCGAAAGATTTGGACGAAACCTTCAAGGATAATTTGAACGATGTGTCTCGTTGGCAGATGCAATTCGGTATCAAGTATATCTTCTAAAAGAAAAATCTTTCATTAGATAAAATTTAATAATTAGAAGAGGTTCACTATCTTTGTGGACCTCTTTTTTAATTTAATGATATGTGGAATAATCGTATTGAGTTCTTACTCGTTAGTTTCTTTTGTATTTGTTCATTGGCTTTTACCGGTTGCCAAACGAAAAAACAATCGGATCGTTATGTCGTAGTTTTATCAATGGACGGTTTCCGCTCTGATTATCCGTCACGTGCTCATACTCCGACGTTGGATTCTTTGGCGAATGTGGGGGTTCGCTCCACGTTTCGCCCGTGTTATCCCAGCGTGACTTTCCCGAATCATTATAGCATGGCTACCGGATTGCATCCGGATCACCATGGTTTGGTAAATAATTTCTTTTATGACGCGGAGCTTGATAGCTCATACCGGATGGGAAATCTTGATCCGCAATTTTATGGTGGAGAACCTATTTGGAATACGGCGGAACGCCAAGGGGTTCGTACCGCCTCATTCTATTGGGTAGGTAGTGAGGTGCCTTTAGAGAGTGGCCAGCCTTCAATATGGAAGCCGTTTGATAAATCGGTTCCTTTTTCAGATCGTGCTGATTCCGTGATATCTTGGCTGAAGTTGCCGGAAGATGTGCGTCCTCATTTGATTATGTGGTATATGGAAGAACCGGATGCGATAGGTCATTCCGCTACCCCGGATTCGTCGGCGACCTTGGATGTGGTGGAGAACTTGGATAAAGTCTTGAATCATTTCTTCACGGAAGCCCGTCAGTTGGATATTTTCGATAAGATCGATTTTATCGTTCTTTCGGATCATGGAATGGCCACCTATTATCCCGAGAAATATGTGAACTTGAATGATTATCTACCCCGGGATAGTTTCGATTGTGTTTTTGATGGCGTTCCTACATTATTATATCCCAAGAAAACCTATGTGGATACTGCCTATGCGATTTTACAGAAAGTGCCGAATATAACCGTATGGAAGAAAAACGAGATTCCTGAGAAATTTGTTTACGGAAAGAATCCTCGAGTTAGTGACTTAGTTGTTTCTCCACATATTGGAACGTATGTAGAATTCCGAGAGAAATCATCTCCCCGTTATGCGGCGACACATGGTTACGATAATTTTACGCCGGAGATGGAGGCCATATTCTATGCGGCAGGTCCCTCGTTCAAGAGACATGCGGAGGTCCCGCAAATGGCGAACGTGAACCTTTACTTGATGATTGCCCGTTTATTGAATATACAACCTGCTCCGAATGACGGGGATAGCGCTGTCGTTCAGCAGCTATTTAAATGATAAGATTGATGCTACCATCTCATTTGACATGACATTACTGCAACCGCCGTGCGGTAATACTGCGGCGGTCTTGCGGTAATTGATGCTTTATTGATATTCGCGTGCCATCTTACGCATGAAGGCGAGACTGCCTTTGGCTAAGGCATCGGCATTGTATTTAGACGGACGCCACAAAGATACGGCTTCCGCCATACCGGGAACAGAATTGGAGAAATTCTCCAAAACTAAATTACCATTGAAATCGATTTCCTGTAGTCCCCGGAACAAATCATCCCAGCGTACGTTTCCCTCACCCAGCATTCCCCGGTCACTTTCGGTCATGTGAATATGGCGAAGCCGGTTGCCAGCCGCAATAACCGGTTCATAAAAACTCGTCTCTTCTATATTCATATGGAAAGTATCCAGATGCAAAGACAAATTCGGTGCGTTTACGCGTTTGATAAAGCGCAGGACTTCCTCTGCAGAGGTACACATATAACTTTCATAGCGATTGATCGGCTCGATACCGATCGTGATTCCAGATCGGGTGGCGTATTCGGCAACCTCTGCCCATACCTCACAAAGCGTATTCTCTTCTTCCCGTGTTCGCTGTTTGCCGGAAAAGACCCCGATGCCGGAATGTAAGACACCTCCCAAGTAATCAACCTCCAGTTCGCTCGCTTTATCCAGCGCCTCCTTGATCAGACAAGTCGCTTTCTTGGGATAAAAAGGAATATGCGCTTCTTTGGGAAGATTGAGAGAACAAGTCGCCTTCAATCCGTGTTGTTTCAATTGTCGCTTTACGGTTGGAGCGTCGAACTCCATGGAAGGAGGCAACAAAATTTCCAGTAAATCAAAACCGGCGGCAGATGCTTGCTGGATAGCGAAAAGACCGGCTTCTGGTGTCCACATAGGTGGTATCCAAGAAAGAATGGAAGCTCCGAAAGTAGGATTCATAATCGTATTGTTTTTATTTCGTTAGGGTTACAAAGTAAGTGTTTTTTTGAAGATTTCATTGCGAAGAAAGTGAAATCCTTCGCAATGAAATATCATAAATGTCATTTAAAAATAAAAGTTGGTACCCGGACAGAAGATAGGGTGGCTGCTGGTATTATCAATTTCAATCTTATTTTCTCTAGCGAGCCAACCGATAGCGGACCATAGATCCGCATCTGTTAGGGCGGATTTTGCTCTCAACGCCTCAAAACTCCAATGTTGGCCATCTGAAAGCAAATTCCAGATAGCTCCTGCATTTAATCCGATCGATCCTTTTGTCATGATAAAATCTGTTTTTATGTTTATGGTATATAGTGCTTATATTGTTATAACAGATAATATCCGGTAAAAGTATGTTGCGTTGAGATAAATAATCTAAAAAACAAAAATCTCTTGATGCGTTGAATTTTATTCCTTGAAGTCAGTGAATATGGATTCATCATATACATTGTGTTCCTTTTTATCGTGGAATGGATACCATACTTGGGCAAAGAACGGATTTCCTTTAGCGATCTCGTCGTAATTCCAAGGGAGAGGTAAACATTCCGGGCACCAATGGCCTCCTAATAATACTAATGTGGGAGAGGCCTTAAAACGGTGACCGAATTGGCATTCCCAATCGAGTGGAGTCGATAAATCTCCTTTTGTCATGACCGGTGACAAGCATTTTCCTCCCCTGAATTCTGCGGCTTTACGCATATCCTCGATATCCCATTCCGATTTAGGCTTACTTTCATCATAACCATGATCCAGAAAGACGGGTGTTTCGGAGGGGCGTTCTGTCCGGATCTTATCCCAACCCGGGATTGCTTGCCAATCCTCATACGAGCCAAAATATGCGGATATACGATCTTGGTGTCTGTTCTTGATCCAGTTACGAGTTCCCAGTCCCGGCTTTTTAGCGATGGCTCCCATACCCAGTTTTATGAAGATAGGAGGGACGATCTTTGCTAGGTGGAAATACCAAGGGACTTGGCTGGCCATCCATTTAAAATAATCGTCGCAAGTTTGGTTACTGCGGAAATGCAGATATCCTTCCAATAGATCTGAATCGGTATACCATTGTCCGTGGAAATTACGGATAGCGAACCAGTTCGGTTCGAATATTTTCTCTGGGGCGGGACAGCCAATCGCTTTTAACAATTTGCTCTCAAACTCATAATTCGTCAGGCGGAAAGATGGGCCGCTACTAATATTATAGAAACGGTTCCAAAACTCATCCGGCACCTCCTCCTCGCATACATTCGCTAGTAAGCGACCGGAATCCTCGGCGGTAGCCCATTCCAGCACGCCGTCTAGCGGTACGTGGAATGTGATTGGGTCCGAACCTTTGAATAATAATTCGGGGCATAAGATACCGGTTTGGCGAAGGCACGCCCAATGTTTAATACCCGACTCCACGAAAATACGTTCGGCTATTGTCTTTGAGATGGCATAATGATCATAGACACTTATATTGATCGGATCTCCCGTACGTCCCCAATGAACAGGTGCGTTACGGTGGCCGGTTTGCGCCACGGAGCCGATATAGACTACCTTGATCCGGTCTGAGTTCGGTTGTGCTTTTACGGCATCCACGATATATTGGGCGGCGGTCGTGTTTACTTTCAAGGTTTTTTTAGGGAAATAATCCGCTGCCGGGGAAACCATTCCACCTACATGCAATACGTAGTCTGCCCCCATTACTCCATTTAAGACATCTTGATAATTTGTCAAGTCTCCCCAAACGATACGGATCCCTGCCATGGCCTCATATGCGGCTAATTTCTCTTTATTGATTTTGCTTGGACGAGCCAAAAGTGTTATATTAAAACGATCTAGCCGCTTGGACAACTCGACCAATCCGGCATGCCCCATCGTCCCGGTGGCTCCGGTCAGAAAGACGGTCTTTTTACTTTTCATGATATAATTTAGTGTATAATAAAAGACTTAGGATACTATCGGGTAGCGAAGGTATATAAAAAAAAACTCCCAACCAATAGATTGAGAGCTTTTGTAGTGGATACGAGAATCGAACTCGTATTACATGCGTGAGAGGCATGTGTCCTAACCGTTAGACGAATCCACCATTTAGGTGTCATTGTTTTTGTTTGACGATGCAAAGGTAGATATATTTTTTAATTCTGCAATAGTTGAACCGAGTTTTTTTGAAGAAAAAGTGTGTTTTTTATCAAAATGCCAAGAAAACGGGGAGAATACCACTAAAAGGCGTTAAAAGTAGTTGCGATTTCATTGTTTTTTCATTGTCGGTACTGTTTATTTATTCTACCTTTGCCATCTGTAATTGAACAAAATAGTATTGAACATTACTAATACCAGTTTAATAAACAACTAATATTATGGCAGAACTTAAAGAAAAACTTTTCTCAGAATTCGCTCCTGTGTCTACTGAAGAGTGGATGGCGAAGATAACGGCCGACCTGAAAGGGGTACCGTTTGAGAAAAAGCTTGTTTGGAAGACAGGCGAAGGATTTAATGTAAATCCTTTCTATCGTGCAGAAGACATCGAGGGTTTAAAGACTACAGAGTCTCTTCCCGGTGAATTCCCTTATGTTCGTGGAACGAAGAAAGACAACGATTGGAAGGTACGCCAGAACATTGAAGTTTGCTGCTTCAAGGGTGCTAACGAGAAAGCACTTGACCTTTTGACGAAAGGTGTTACTTCTCTTGGGTTCATCATCAAAGGTGATGAGGTGAACGAGGAGAATATAGCTACTTTATTAGAAGGTATTTGTCCGGCTTCCGTAGAATTGAACTTCAACACTTGCAACTGCAAAGCGGAGAAGTTGATCGGTATCTTGGCTGACTACTTCAAAGGCAAGGGTGTCGACGCAGAGAAGTGCTACGGTTCTGTAAACTATGACGCTTTCAAGAAACCTTTAGTAAAAGGTAAAGAAAACAGTGAGTGGGTAGAAGGTGCCGCAGCTGTGCTCAAAGCTGGACAGGCTTTGCCTAACTACCGTGTATTGGCTGTAAATGCGTTCCTTTTCAACAATGCTGGCGCTTACATTTCTCAGGAATTAGGTTACGCCTTGGCTTGGGGTAACGAATTGATGGCAAAACTTACCGAGGCTGGTTTCACCGCTGACGAGGTTGCCAAGAAAATCAAATTCAATTTTGGTATCAGCTCTAACTACTTCATGGAAATCGCTAAGTTCCGTGCGGCTCGTTGGTTGTGGGCCGAGATCGTAGCCGCTTATAAGCCGGCCTGCGAATGCGCTTGCAAGATGGTTGCTCACGCACAGACTTCAGAGTGGAACATGACGGTTTACGATGCTCACGTAAACTTGCTTCGTTCTCAAACTGAGGCTATGTCTGCCGCTCTTGCCGGCGTAGACTCTATCACGGTTCGCCCGTTTGATAAGATTTACCAGACTCCAGACGATTTCTCTGAGCGTATCGCACGTAACCAACAATTATTATTGAAGGAAGAGTGCCACTTGGATAAGGTCGTTGACCCGTCTGCCGGTTCTTATTATGTAGAGGTATTGACGAATTCCTTGGCTGATGTCGCTTGGAAGTTGTTCTTGGAGGTTGAGGAAAAAGGAGGATTCTCCGTTGCCGTGAACGCAGGTGAGATCCAGAATGCCGTTAACGCTTCGAATGTAGCTCGTAAGAAAGCGGTTGCTACCCGTCGTGAGATCTTGTTGGGTTCTAACCAGTATCCTAACTTCACGGAAGTAGCTGCCGATAAGATTCAAGAAAAAGGTTCTTGCTGTTGTGGCGGTGGTCATTGCGGTGAGGCAACGATCCCGGCTCTTGATTTCTCTCGCGGCGCTTCTGAATTCGAGGCTTTGCGTATGACGACAGAGAAGAGTGGCAAGACTCCGAAGGTATTTATGTTGACGATAGGTAACTTGGCGATGCGTTTGGCTCGTTCACAGTTCTCCGCTAACTTCTTCGGTTGTGCCGGATATAAGATAATTGATAACTTAGGCTTCGATACGGTTGAGGCTGGTGTTGAGGCTGCTGTCAAGGCTGGTGCCGAGATCGTGGTTCTTTGCTCTAGTGATGACGAGTATGCTGAATTCGCTCCTGCCGCTTACAAGGCTTTGGCCGGACGTGCCGAATTCGTTGTAGCCGGAGCTCCTGCTTGCGCGGACGACTTGAAGGCTCAAGGTATCGACCAGTTCGTAAATGTAAAGAGCAATGTGCTTGAGACATTGAAAGCATTCAACGCTAAATTAGGAATCGCTTAAGTATAAACAATTATGAGACCAAATTTTAAAAACATAGATATAAAGAATGCCGGATTCGCAGCTACAAACGCTGCCGAATGGGCAAAAGCCAATGGTATCGAGCCCAATTGGAAAACACCCGAGCATATCGAGGTGAAACCTGTATATACAAAAGAAGACTTGGAGGGTATGGAGCACTTGAACTATGCTTCCGGTTTGCCTCCTTATCTACGTGGCCCGTACAGCGGTATGTACGCTATGCGTCCTTGGACAATCCGTCAGTACGCAGGTTTCTCTACCGCTGAGGAGTCTAACGCTTTCTATCGCCGTAACTTGGCTTCCGGTCAGAAAGGTTTGTCCGTTGCGTTCGACCTTCCGACTCACCGTGGTTACGATGCCGACAACGAACGTGTGGTTGGTGATGTAGGTAAAGCGGGTGTATCTATCTGTTCCTTGGAGAACATGAAAGTGTTGTTCGATGGTATTCCTTTGAACAAGATGTCTGTTTCCATGACCATGAATGGTGGTGTGCTTCCGGTATTGGCATTCTATATCAACGCAGGTTTGGAGCAAGGTGCTAAGTTGGAGGAAATGGCCGGTACGATCCAGAACGATATCTTGAAAGAGTTCATGGTACGTAATACCTATATCTATCCGCCTGAGTTCTCCATGAAGATTATCGCTGATATCTTCGAGTACACCTCTCAGAAGATGCCGAAGTTCAACTCTATCTCTATCTCCGGTTATCATATGCAGGAGGCTGGTGCGACAGCCGATATCGAATTGGCTTACACATTGGCTGACGGTTTGGAATATCTCCGTGCAGGTGTTGCCGCAGGTATCGATATTGATGCTTTTGCTCCGCGTCTCTCTTTCTTCTGGGCCATTGGAACGAATCACTTTATGGAAATTGCCAAAATGCGTGCAGCACGTATGTTATGGGCGAAGATTGTGAAGCAATTCAATCCGAAGAACCCGAAATCTCTAGCACTGCGTACGCACTCTCAGACTTCCGGTTGGTCATTGACAGAACAAGATCCGTTCAACAATGTGGGACGTACTTGTATCGAAGCTATGGCTGCTGCACTGGGACATACCCAGTCGTTGCATACCAATGCTCTCGATGAAGCTATTGCTTTGCCGACAGACTTTTCTGCACGTATTGCCCGTAATACTCAGATCTATATTCAGGAAGAGACTTATATCTGCAAGAACGTAGACCCGTGGGGTGGATCTTATTATGTGGAATCTCTGACCAATGAATTGGCTCACAGTGCTTGGGAACATATTCAGGAAATCGAGAAGTTGGGAGGTATGGCAAAGGCTATCGAGACCGGTATTCCGAAAATGCGTATCGAAGAAGCGGCTGCCCGTGCACAAGCACGTATCGACAGCGGATCGCAGACCATTGTCGGTGTAAATAAGTATCGTCTTGAAAAAGAAGATCCGATTGATATTCTTGAAGTAGACAATACTGCTGTTCGTAAAGAGCAGATCGAGAACCTGAAACGTTTGAAAGAAGGTCGTAATCAGGCCGAAGTGGACAAGGCACTGGCCGCTATCACTGAATGTGTGAAAACCGGTAAGGGCAATTTGCTCGAGTTGGCGGTAGAAGCTGCCCGTGTTCGTGCTACATTGGGTGAAATCTCGTATGCTTGCGAACAAATAGTAGGACGTTATAAAGCAATAATCAGAACTATATCAGGCGTGTATTCATCAGAAAGCAAAGGCGACGCTGACTTTAAGCGCGCTTGCGAACTCACTGAGAAGTTTGCAAAGAAAGAGGGACGTCAACCCCGTATTATGGTTGCAAAGATGGGCCAGGACGGTCACGATCGTGGTGCCAAAGTAGTAGCTACCGGATATGCCGATTGTGGCTTCGACGTGGATATGGGACCGTTGTTCCAGACTCCTGCCGAAGCAGCTCGTGAGGCGGTAGAGAATGATGTTCATGTAGTGGGAGTTTCTTCGTTAGCGGCCGGACACAAGACCTTGGTTCCGCAGATTATTGAAGAACTGAAAAAACTGGGACGTGAAGATATCGTAGTAATTGCCGGTGGTGTAATACCTGCTCAGGATTACGATTTCTTGTATAAAGCTGGTGTGGCTGCTATTTTTGGTCCGGGTACTCCGGTGGCCAAGGCTGCTTGTCAGATTCTGGAAATCCTGATGGATGAGGATTAAAGACCATCTTTAAAGAATGACAATAAAGAGGCGAAGTATGAAAAATACTTCGCCTCTTTTGGGTTCTATCCGTTGGCTTATTATCGGATGTTTGTCCTTTGCGCTTTATTGAATAGCTTGTCTGGTAAAAGAGAATGCGAGTGCATTAACTTCTGTCTTTAGGTTATTCTTTATTTCCCATTTTACTTTTTTCCCGTTCTGTAAACAATAGATGGCACTTCTTTTTGCAGGGATATTGTTTTCCCATTCTATATAGTCGGGAAACTTTTCAGTTTCCGGATTACTATTATAATGCATACATCGTTTTTCCATCTTTATTCATGGTAAACCAGATACCTTCACTATAATATTGGGGTGTTGTAATAGTGTTGTAGATAGCCGTACCATTCTTCTTCATCCATCCTCCTATGGTTTGCAGACGGCTGACAATCTCATCCTGTAATATCCCTTCGGGGGTAGGACCTACACCTAGTAATAAACTTCCTCCTTTTGCTACGATTTCCATTAGTTTTGCTATTACTGTAACTGGTGATTTGAATACTGCATGCGGAGTATATCCCCAGTCTACTCCCAGTGTCATACAAGTTTCCCACGGGTAGGGGAGTTGTTTGTCCGGAATTTGCTGTTCCGGGGTCTGATAGTTTTCATATTTGCCATGGATGGTACGGTCTACGAATAAAATACCCGGTTGTGCCTGTCGTGCCATTTGTGAAATACGGTCCATGTCTAAAACTGACTTCGTTCCGGGATTGTTTACCCATCCGCCGTCTAACCATAAAATGTCGATCGGACCGTAGTTATGCATTAACTCTCCGATTTGATTGTAAGTGAACTCTTTGAACTGATTCCAACGCCAGGGATTCTTGTCAATGTTGTAATTTTGTGTACGTCGGGGAGTGGCGTAGCGCGGCCACCAATAATATTCCGAATGCCAGTCCGGTTTAGAAAAATAGGCTCCTACCATTAAATCATTGTTACGGAAAGCCTCAAACACGTATTTGGCAACGTCTGCCCGGGGATCTGTTTGGAAGGGGCCTTTGGCTATTGAAAAATCGGAGAAAGCCGTATTGAACATATTGAATCCGTCGTGGTGCTTAGTTGTAAATATTGCATAGCGCATACCTGCTGACTTCGCCGCTTGTGCCCATTGCTCCGGATCGAAACGGGTAGGATTGAATGAATCTTTCAGCCCCCAATACCATTTTTTGTAGTCTTCATAGGCCATAGTGCTGTCGCGTGGAATCCAATCTGCCTCTTCCGAACAGATAGACCATGATTCTACGATTCCTGCAACAGAATATAAACCCCAGTGAATCAGCATTCCAAATTTCTGGTCCTGCCAGTGATGTAGTTTTTGTATTACCAGACTATCTTCAGGAGGCGTATATTGGTCGGAACGTTCGTGAACGTATTGTGCTTTCATATTGAAAGCAAATGCAAGGAATAAGGTAAATGCCAATAATAATTTGTAGCTTTTCATGTTTTTTCGGATTTTAAAGATTATACGAAGCAAAGCTACAAAATAAATGGAGACGGATTACTACTTCTCCCTTCCTATTTTTTTGTACCTTTGTCTGCTCAATTCTCATTATAATAAGAAAAACAAATGATAGTTTGCATAGCCGAAAAGCCCTCTGTGGCACGTGATATTGCTGATATTTTAGGAGCCCGCGAAAGGAAAGAAGGGTATATTGAAGGAAACGGATACCAGGTTACCTGGACATTCGGTCATCTTTGTACCCTGAAAGAACCTCACGAATATACTCCCGGCTGGAAGTCATGGAGTCTGGGCAGCCTGCCTATGATTCCTCCACGTTTTGGCATCAAACTGATAGAGAATCCTACTTACGAGAAACAATTCCATATTATTGAGGGATTGATGCAAAAGGCTGATGAGATAATAAACTGCGGTGATGCCGGTCAAGAGGGGGAACTGATTCAGCGGTGGGTGATGCAGAAAGCCGGAGCGCGGTGTCCGGTAAAACGTTTGTGGATCTCTTCACTGACAGAAGAAGCTATTAAAGAAGGATTTGCGAAACTAAAAGATCAGAAGGATTTTCAACCACTTTATGAGGCGGGGATGTCTCGGGCTATTGGTGACTGGTTGCTGGGGATGAATGCCACGAGGCTCTATACTGTAAAATATGGGCAGAATCGGCAAGTGCTTTCGATCGGACGAGTACAGACCCCTACACTCGCACTGATCGTCAACAGGCAACTGGATATTGAAAATTTTCAGCCTAAACAATATTGGGAACTGAAAACCATATATCGTGATACAACTTTCTCGGCCCTTATTCGTAAAAGTGATGAAGAGCTGGCGGCTGAAGAAGAAAAGTCCGGTGGTAAGGCTAAGAAAACAGAGAACCGGGGCATTGATCCGATAGCTAATCGTGAAGAGGGGATGGCATTGGTGGAACGCATTAAAGATCTGCCTTTTGTCGTGACTTCTGTGGCTAAAAAAGACGGAAAGGAGTATGCTCCCCGTCTGTTCGACTTGACTTCTCTTCAAGTGGAATGCAATAAGAAGTTTGCCTATTCTGCCGATGAAACTCTGAAACTTATCCAATCTCTTTATGAAAAGAAAGTGACTACCTATCCACGTGTAGATACTACTTTCCTGAGTGACGATATTTATCCTAAGTGTCCGAATATCCTGAAAGGACTGAAAGATTATGAAGTACTTACTACGCCGTTAGCAGGAGCTTCATTGGCTAAGTCGAAAAAGGTTTTTGATAGTTCGAAAGTAACCGATCACCATGCCATTATTCCTACAGGAGTTCATCCGCAAAACCTGACGGATATGGAGCGTAGGGTATTTGATTTGATAGCTCGCCGGTTTATAGCGGTTTTTTATCCTGATTGCAAAGTTTCTACTACAACAGTGATGGGAGAGGTTGATAGTATCGAGTTCAAGGTAACCGGTAAGCAGATTCTGGAACCGGGATGGCGGGTAGTATTTGCCAAAGACGTAAAAGATCCGAATGAAGAAAAAGAAGGTGAAGATGAAAACGTGCTTCCTGCTTTCGTGAAAGGGGAAAGTGGTCCGCATATACCGGATTTGAATGAAAAATGGACTCAGCCGCCTAAACCCTATACGGAAGCTACCCTGCTTCGTGCGATGGAAACAGCCGGTAAGCTGGTGGATAATGATGAACTTCGGGATGCATTGAAAGAAAATGGTATCGGCCGTCCTTCTACTCGTGCAGCTATTATCGAAACTCTCTTTAAACGTAACTATATCCGTAAGGAAAAGAAGAATCTGATAGCTACCCCTACCGGAGTGGAATTGATTCAGTTGATTCATGAAGAGTTGCTGAAGTCGGCTGAACTGACGGGTATCTGGGAAAAGAAATTGCGTGAGATAGAAAAGAAAACTTACGATGCTCGTCAATTCCTGGAAGAATTGAAGCAATAGTGTGCTATCTGATAATACGAACCGTCGTATCACCATTCAGGAGGCTACAGCGGTAGAAGAAGAAAAGAAAAAGAAAGAACCGAAAAGACGGGAACGGAAATCTGCTACTCCGAAGGAAAAGAAAGGTAAATCGGAGCCTGCAACAGTCGATGTGTCTTCTACCGGTCAATCTGTTCGGGCGGATGCCTTAAAAGAAACAGATTCTTTGGTAGGGAAACTTTGTCCGGTTTGCGGAAAGGGAGTGATAATCAAGGGTAAAACTGCTTATGGCTGTTCCGAATGGAAAAATGGATGCACTTATCGGAAAGCGTTCGAATAGGGCTTCTGTTTTGTTAATACATAATTTTAACTGAACTATTTTATAAAAAGCTCGTTATTAATACCACTTATCAATTAATAACGAGCCTTATGAATACAATGTTTTTCAACGCGGTATCTTGTTTTTTTGTATGCGCTGGTCTTATCATAGCCCTTATTCTGGCAATTAATGTAATATTTCACAGGCAATCCATGAAAATAATGAATATAGTGTGGGTACTTACCGGATTATGGGGCCATTATTTCGCTTTGTTTGCTTATTATACTTTTGGTGTCCGAAAAGATAATATGGTGGCAACAGTACCTATGGAGAATATGAAAATGGATATGAAGATATCGATGGAGATGGATATGTCTGAAGTACGTCCACAATGGCAGTCTATCACTTTGTCGGCACTTCATTGTGGAGCCGGTTGCACTTTGGCGGATATTATCGGAGAATGGTTTACATACTGGGTACCTTTGCAGATAGGAGGAAGTTTAATAGCAGGTAGCTGGGCACTCGATTTTGTATTGGCATTGATTCTCGGTGTTTTCTTTCAATTTATTGCAATTCGCGAAATGGAAGCTATCTCTTTTCGTGAAGCTGTTTCTCGTGCCTTTAAGGCCGATTTTTTTTCATTATTAGCTTGGCAGGTAGGGATGTATAGCTGGATGGCTGTTGCTACTTTTATACTTTTTAAAGATGAATCTCTGGAAAAAACATCCTGGACATTCTGGTTTATGATGCAGATTGCCATGCTTTTGGGATTCATGGTGTCCTATCCGGTGAATGCATGGTTGATTAAATCGGGTATCAAAAAAGGAATGTAATTTCCGACTTCTGGAAAAACATCAAAAAGATGATGGATTATTGGTGAAATATCTATGCATTTGCAGATACACATCTCCTTAAATATGTTATTATGAACCGACATCTTCTTTTTGATCGGTTTTCACAGCAGGCATTGCAGACTTTGCATAGCTATCGTGCCGTTATGTTCAGCCCTACGATGTTTTTGTGATTGTAAGGTGAAACATATTATCTTGACTGGTGGAACGGATACGGCCCGTAGCATAGCAAAAGCTATTCCGGCTACTCCGCTTTCGGCAGAGACCGGAGGGAAGAATGTCATTATTCTGACTGCCTCGGGGGATCGTGATCATACTATTATGAATATTGTCATATCAGTTTTTGGTAATGCGGGACAGAAGTGTTCTGCTTGTTCGTTGTTGTTGGTTGAGCGTTCGGTATATGAAGATAAGAACTTCCAAAAGAAACTGATTGATGTGGCTACCAGCATGAAAGCGGGGAGTGTTTGGAATCCGGGTAATGTAGTGGGGCCAATGATAACGAATAAAAAATGAAAAATTACTGCGGGCATTGACATTGGAACCGGGAGAATCATGGTTAGTACCGTACTTGTTCCCTTGAGATACCGATGAAAATATATAAGGCGGCTGCACAAGCTGACAAACATATTGCAGCGGCGCCTCCGGTGAAAAACGGAAGGGTAGAGCTGATAATTATATTAAGGAGCAAAGTATTGCCTTTGAATATCATAGATACGGAAGTATTTCGGAAGTACCCGCCTTTGAATAAAACTAATACTCTATGGTTTTGTTATCTAAATGCAGATAACAAAACCATTTTAATATAAAGAGTATGAGAAGAAAAATAATGATGGCAACATTGATTGTCATAGCTGTAAATTTTATCTGGAGTGGACAATCGGTAAAAGCATGTACGCGTGCAGTATATATTGGTCCGGACAATATGGTAATCACCGGGCGTACAATGGATTGGAAAGAGGATATTCAGTCTAACCTGTATCTTTTCCCTCGCGGTATCAAACGGGCCGGATATAATAAAGGAAATACGGTAGAGTGGATTTCGAAGTACGGTAGCATTGTAGCAACCGGATATGATATCGGTACTTGTGACGGCATGAACGAAAAAGGACTGGTTGCCAGTTTGTTATTCTTGCCGGAATCTATTTATGTCCGTCCTAATGATACTCGTCCTGTTATGGGTATCAGCATTTGGACACAGTATGTGCTGGATAATTTTGCTACGGTAAGTGAGGCTGTAGCAGAGTTGAAGAAACAGACTTTCCGCATTGATGCTCCGGATATGCCTAATGGTTCGGCATCTACATTGCACATGGCTATCACTGATGAAACGGGTAATTCCGCTGTTTTGGAATATATCGATGGAAATCTGATTATTC
>OHQL01000538.1_pt1 | contig 18358 bp, 15 predicted proteins | sample 1578151 | NCBI WGS metagenome assembly OHQL01 (sample SAMEA3879519, study PRJEB24766) | human gut metagenome | biome: human-associated habitat; feature: feces | place: USA | collected 1985/1987 | reverse complement strand
TCGAAGTAGTTGCAGAATAAGAGCAAATTTACTTCATATATTAAAAAAGCGATTTGTTCTGATGGATAAATCGCTTTTTTTTATCATCTTTGCTAATAATATGAAATTCAACCGTTGTTATCTGAAGAGAATCGTTTTGCTGTTCCTGGTTGCTCTGGGAATTGGCAATGCTCTTTATGCAAATAACGAATTGAAAATACTGGCTGACTCTCTGCATAAAATGATAGATGCGAAGCCGCTCTTCGTCCAGAAGAAAGAGCAGCGAATCGCTCGGATTAAATGTTTACTGAAGGACTCTGGGTTGACTCCCGATCGGGAATATAAGGTGAATCTCCAATTATACAATGAGTATAAGAAATTTAATATAGACTCTGCCATCCATTATGTCGACCGGAACCTTGAAATCGCTCGTCAGTTAAATAGAAACTATTTGAAATACCAGTCTTCTTTGCAACTCAGCCTTGTATATTCCATGTGCGGCAGATATAGAGATGCAGAATTACTTCTCGAAAAAATGAAGCCATCAGAATTTCCTCGTTCATTATTAGCTACTTATTATGATACATATGCCCGTTTTTGGGAGTATTATTCGATTTCTGCTACCAATAATCAGTACGGAAAAAAACGGGAAGCCTATCAGGATTCACTGTATGCTCTTATGGATCATACTTCCTTTGACTATAAATTGTCACGGGCTTATTCTTATGCAGGACACGATTCAACAAAGGCGATCAAGATTTTGGATGAGTTGCTGAATGCTGAGGAGGTAGGCACTCCTAACTATGCGATGATTACTCATTCGTATGCCATGCTGAGCCGCTATTTGAAAAGAGAGGATGATGCGAAGAAATATCTTATGATGTCCGCCATTGCTGATATTCAGAATGCCACACGCGAAACAGCCTCCCTGCAGGCACTTGCACTGATACAATATGAGGAAAATAATTTAGCGGATGCTTTCAAATTTACTCAGTCGGCTATTGATGATGTCGTTTCCTCCGGCATTCATTTCCGGGCAATGGAAATCTATAAATTCTATTCTATTATTAATACGGCTTATCAGACGGAAGAAGCTAGGTCTAAATCGAATCTGATTACTTTTCTTATCTCAACCAGCGTTTCTCTTTTTCTTTTAATCGTGTTGGTCGTATTTATTTATATTCAGATGAAAAAAACGTTGCGGATGAAACGGGCGCTGGCACAAAGTAACGAGGAACTTTTGAGACTGAACGACAAACTGAACAGCATGAATAGTGAGTTGAATGATAAGAATGATGAACTGTGCGAGATTAATAATATAAAGGAGCATTATATCGCTCAGTTTTTCGACGTGTGCTTCAGCTATATTCATAAAATGGAGAAGTATCAGAATATGCTGTATAAAATAGCCATTAATAAGTGCTATGAGGAACTGATTAAAAAGCTGAAATCTTCCGCATTGATTGATGATGAACTTGATGCTCTGTATACTCGCTTCGATAGAGTCTTTCTGAATTTATATCCGACTTTTGTTTCAGATTTCAATGCTTTACTGAAAGATGACGAGAAGATCATTCTTAAACAGGACGCTTTGTTGAATAGGGAACTTCGTATCTATGCGCTGTTACGTTTGGGCATTACGGATAGCGGAAAGATTGCCAATTTCCTTCGTTGCTCTACAAGTACTGTTTATAATTATCGTACTAAAATGCGTAACAAGGCTGCAGTAGATCGGGATGAATTTGAAAATGAAATTATGAAAATCTGACCAATATAAACGAATTTGTGCCATTCGATAAATAAAATACTTTCCAAACAATCTACATTTTTTATATCCTTGTGTATATCTAAAGTGTTGATTTATAATATGTAATATGATTTTATAATCTACATAAAGTTGTGTAGACTAAATAAAGCGTTATTTATTTGGCTAGTTTTGCGATATCAGTTTTCGAACAATCTGCCTACAGATGAAAATTGATACCTTTTATGTTGTTTGTACTTAAATTCGCAATTTTTTATGGATGCACAATTTTCACTTGACACAAAAATAAAAGTAGGAATAATCGGTTTCGGTAGAATGGGAAGATTCTATTGGGAGGCGATGCGGAAAAGCGGGCGATGGGAGATTGCCTATATTTGCGATACAGATCCTACCACGCGCGAACTTGCTAAAAAAATATCTCCTGAATCTCTTGTAGTAGAGAATGATCAAAAAATCTTTGAAGACGAGAGTGTACAGGTTGTCGGGCTCTTCACATTGGCAGACTCAAGGCTCGAACAAATAGAAAAGGCTATTCGGTACGGAAAACATATCATCGCGGAAAAACCTGTTGCAGATACGATGGAAAAGGAGTGGAAGGTGGTGGATATGATAGAAAACTCCAATGTACTTTCTACGGTAAACTTATATCTGCGAAATTCCTGGTATCATAATCTGATGAAGGAATATATCCAGAAGGGAGAAATAGGTGAGTTAGCCATTATCCGTATTTGCCACATGACTCCGGGACTGGCACCGGGTGAAGGACATGAATATGAAGGCCCCGCTTTCCATGATTGTGGAATGCATTATGTTGACATCGTTCGCTGGTATGCCGAAAGTGAATATAGAACATGGAATGCACAAGGCGTGAACATGTGGAATTATAAAGATCCCTGGTGGGTACAATGTCACGGAACTTTTCAAAATGGCGTAGTCTTTGATATAACCCAGGGTTTTGTCTATGGACAATTATCGAAAGATCAGACGCACAATTCTTATGTAGATATTATAGGTACGGAAGGTATCGTGCGTATGACGCATGATTTCAAAACAGCTGTTGTCGATTTACACGGAGTACATCAGACACTTCGTGTGGAAAAACCTTTTGGTGGTAAGAATATTGACGTGCTGTGCGATTTGTTCGCCGATTCCATATTGACCGGTAAGCGAAACCCTCGTTTGCCTTTAATGTATGACTCGACTATTGCATCCGAGTATGCGTGGAAATTCCTGCAGGATGCTCGTATGAATGACTTGCCGGCTATCGGTAATTTGCAGACTCTTGAACAAATACGCGAACGCAGAAAAAACATGAAAAATGGATATGGGTTGCTGCATAGTAATCCACCACAAATAACTAACTCCTTAAAATAATAAAACCATGTCAGACTTTTCAAGAAGAAAATTTCTTAAAACGGGAGCCGCTGCTTTAGCAGGAATCACCATTGCTCCCAGCTCTATTTTAGGTATGAGCCACGGGCACGTTTCCCCAACCGACAAACTGAACCTTGCAGCCGTAGGTATCGGCGGTATGGGTCATGCCAACATCAACAACGTGAAGGGCACCGAAAACATCGTAGCCCTTTGTGACGTAGACTGGAAATATGCCAAAGGCGTATTCGATGAATTCCCGAATGCGAAGAAATACTGGGATTACCGCAAGATGTACGATGAAATGGGCAAATCCATTGACGGCGTAATCATTGCTACCGCCGACCATACTCATGCCATCATCACGGCAGACGCTATGACAATGGGCAAACACGTATATTGCCAGAAACCGTTGACTCACTCCGTTTACGAATCCCGTTTGCTGACCAACCTTGCCGCCTCTACTGGAGTAGTTACTCAAATGGGTAACCAGGGAGCATCGGGCGAAGGTACCGACCTGGTTTGCGAATGGATATGGAATGGAGAAATCGGCGAAGTAACCAAAGTGGAATGCGCCACCGACCGTCCTATCTGGCCGCAAGGACTGAATGCACCCGAAAAGGCGGACCGCATCCCCAACACATTAAACTGGGATCTTTTCACCGGACCTGCCAAACTGAACCCGTACAACAACGTTTATCATCCCTGGAACTGGCGCGGATGGTGGGATTACGGTACAGGTGCACTGGGAGATATGGCCTGTCATATTCTGCATCAGCCGTTCAGAGCTCTGAAGCTAGGTTATCCTACCAAGGTGGAAGGTTCTTCTACTTTATTACTGAGTGCCTGCGCTCCTCAGGCCCAACACGTGAAGATGATTTTCCCCGCCCGCGACAATATGCCGAAAGTTGCCTTGCCGGAAGTTGAGGTACACTGGTATGACGGCGGTATGATGCCGGAACGTCCGAAAGGTTTCCCAGAAGGAAAACAACTGATGGGCCCCGGTGGTGGTCTGACTATCTTCCACGGAACAAAAGATACATTGATTTGCGGCTGCTACGGAGAACAACCTTTCTTGTTGTCAGGCCGTGTGCCCAATGCACCGAAAGTATGCCGCCGTGTTACTTGTTCTCATGAAATGGACTGGGTACGCGCTTGTAAGGAAGACAAATCCAACCGCGTGATGCCGAAAGCGGATTTCTCCGAATCGGGACCGATGAATGAAATGGTGGTAATGGGTGTATTGGCTATCCGTCTGCAAGGATTGAACAAGACATTGGAATGGGACGGCGCTAATATGTGCTTCACTAATATCGGTGATAACGAAACACTCAGAACCTGCATTAAGGACGGATTTACAATTCATGATGGTCACCCGTCATTCAATAAGACCTGGACAGATCCGATCAATGCGAAACAATTCGCAGCCGAATTGGTGAAACATAATTATCGCGAAGGATGGAATTTGCCTGATATGCCACGATAAGAGGAAATTAAAGATCAAAAAAATAAATTGATATTATATGAAAAAAGTATTTTACCCATTAGCTTGTTGTCTCGCAGCGGGAGTTTTAGTTTCCTGCAGCGGTCAGAAGAAAGCCGGGAGTGCTCAGGAAGAGCAATCGGCAAACGAAGTAGCAGTATCATATTCAAAATCATTAAAAGCAGCGGAGATGGATAGCTTGCAATTACCGGTAGATGCGGATGGTTACATCACTATCTTTGACGGCAAAACATTTAATGGATGGCGTGGTTATGGCAAGGACAGAGTTCCTTCCAAGTGGACTATCGAGGACGGTTGCATCAAGTTCAACGGTTCCGGTGGCGGTGAAGCACAGGATGGTGATGGCGGAGACCTGATCTTTGCTCACAAATTCAAAAACTTCGAACTGGAAATGGAATGGAAAGTTTCCAAAGGCGGTAACTCCGGTATCTTCTATTTAGCTCAGGAAGTGACTTCTAAAGATAAGGACGGCAACGACGTGCTCGAACCTATTTATATTTCCGCACCTGAATATCAGGTATTGGACAACGACAATCATCCGGATGCTAAATTGGGGAAAGACAATAACCGGCAGTCGGCTTCTTTATATGACATGATTCCGGCAGTTCCTCAGAATGCGAAACCTTTCGGCGAATGGAACAAGGCTAAGATCATGGTTTATAAAGGTACTGTTGTTCACGGACAGAATGACGAGAATGTACTCGAATACCACTTGTGGACCAAACAATGGACTGACCTTTTGCAAGCCAGCAAATTCAGCCAGGACAAATGGCCGTTGGCTTTCGAACTGCTGAATAATTGCGGTGGCGAAAACCACGAAGGATTTATCGGAATGCAGGATCACGGTGATGACGTTTGGTTCCGCAATATCCGCGTGAAAGTTCTGGACTGATCACATAAATAATTCAAAGATAGGCTGTGTCAAAAGTAACATCAACATGGCATTTAGTTCTGAATGACAGAATGATATGCCCGACGAACTTCTGACACAGCTTTTTTATTTTAATACATGAACCCCTTTATCTACAAACATGAAACTCCAAATAAATCTATGTGCGCTGGCTCTTCTTTTAATGATTCCGTTTACGGCCATGGCACAGTCTAAAACAAAAGCGAAAGCTAAAAAAGAAGTAGCGATTCAACTCTATTCTGTCAGGGATATATTGAATAAGGTGGACAATAAGGACGGCAAATGTGACGCCGCTTATATTACTCTTCTGAAGAACTTGGCGAAAATGGGATATACCAGTGTGGAAGCCGCCAATTATAATAATGGAAAGTTTTACGACAGAACTCCCGATCAATTTAAAAAAGATGTTGAATCTGCCGGGCTGAAGGTTTTATCCTCACATTGCACAAGAGGATTGTCGAAAGAAGAATTAGCTTCCGGTGATTTTTCAAGTTCACTTCAATGGTGGGACCAGTGTATTGCTGATCATAAAGCTGCCGGTATGAGTTACATTGTAGCTCCTTGGATGGATGTGCCTAAAACACTTAAGGAGTTGGATACATATTGTGCTTATTACAATGAAATAGGCAAACGTTGTAAACAGCAGGGGATGTCGTTCGGATACCATAATCATGCTCATGAATTTCAGAAGGTAGAAGATAAAGTGATGTATGACTACATGATTGAGCATACCAATCCTGAATATGTTTTCTTCCAGATGGATGTTTATTGGGTAGTTCGCGGGCAAAACAGTCCGGTAGATTATTTTAATAAATACCCCGGTCGTTTTAAAATGTTCCATATCAAGGATCACAGAGAAATCGGGCAGAGCGGAATGGTTGGTTTCGACGCTATTTTCAAGAATGCAAAGACGGCTGGTGTGAAGCATCTTGTTGCAGAGATAGAAAGCTACAGCATGCCCGTAGAGAAAAGTGTCGAGGTAAGTCTGGATTATTTGCTGGATGCTCCTTTTGTTAAAAGCTCATACGCTAAATAAGGCATAAAAAAAAGTCTGTGCATGCTTTTAGCATGTCAGACTTTCAATTCTCTCTAGGCTGTTCTGAATTATTCAGCTACAGCTTCAGTTGCAGTGCTATCTGCATTCAAAGAGTCAGCTGCCTGAGCTGCTGCTTGTTCTGCTTCAGCTGCTGCTGCTTCTACAGCTGCGATTGAGTCAGCGATGCGGATAGAATCTTGTTGAGCTTTTGCTGCGTCAGCTGCTTTGTTACCACAAGATGCGAATGATACTGCTACGATAGCTACGGCCATCAAAACTAATTTTTTCATTTTCTTTGCTTTTTAAAAACGTAATACAATCAATTGCTTTATTAAAACGCTGCAAAGTTATGTACTTTTTCAATATGTTGTTCTCGAAAAGCCAACTATTTTTATAATTTTTTTTAGAAGCTTGTTATATTACGCCTTCAATCCATGTTTTAAAACATACTAATCGACAGCTATACTGTTATATAGATACCTTTTGATGCTTCTTTTCGGGGTTTTCTCAAATTCCGTAGGATAAAGCTGAATCTTGCTGACTTTTTCATACGCAGCTACATTATTATTTAAGTTCTTCAGATTTTCATCCATGATGGTTTTCAGGTTATCCGGATTGTTCAATCCGAGAGAATCCAGCGCTTCGTAATCCGCATAGACCAGTGCCACCAGTTTCTTGTTGCGTTCGATGACGAGGCTTTCAAGAATGAATGGCAGGTTATTGAGTTTGGCTTCCAGCTCTTCGGGGAAGATGTTCTGTCCGCTCGAACTCAGAATCATGCTTTTGAGTCGTCCGCGGATGAAGATATTTCCGCTGGCGTCCATAGTACCAAGGTCGCCGGTGCGCAGCCAGCCGTCTTCGGTAAACACTTCCTGCGTGGCTTCCGGATTCTTATAATATCCCACCATCACGTTTTCACCACGTACCTGAATCTCTCCGGTTTCCGCTTCCGGATTTTCTTTATAGATGCGTGCCTCCATGATATCCAGCACTTTGCCGGAAGAGCCTAAAATAAATTCATTCCAGGGAGCATAGCTGATCAGTGGTCCGCACTCGGTCATACCATAACCGATGGTGAAAGGGAACTTTATTTTGTAGAAGAACTCTTCCACTTCCTGATTCATGGCAGCGCCTCCGATGATGATTTCTTTGAAACGTCCGCCTAAGGCGTCTATCAGCTTTTTCCGTATCTGATTATAAATCTGGGTGTCGAGCAAAGGAATGTTTAATGCCCATTTCATACCTTTCTTATTAATGAGCGGCTGAATGACATTTTTATATATTTTCTCGATGACCAGCGGAACAGTGATGATCAGGTTCGGTTTTACTTCCTCAAAAGCCTTCATGATAATTTTGGGAGAAGGCGTTTTACCGAGCAGGGTGACATGAGTTCCGACAGCAGTTGCAGTCAGAAAGTCGAAAGCGCAACCGTAGGCGTGTGCCAGTGGCAGGAAAGAAAGCACTTTATCTCCTTTTTTAAGTAACTCGGTGCGGATGCCGAAAGTGACATTGCCGGCAAGATTGTTGCCCGTCAGCATTACCCCTTTGCTGAAGCCGGTAGTTCCCGATGTGTAGTTCAGCAGCATTACCTTATCATTGGATAACGTAGTGTATTGAATGTCCTCGCGCGTGAATCCTTTCGGATAGGCGGCGTACATTTCATCATTGAGGTGTACCAGAAACTTCTGAATAGTTTCTCCGTCCCGCTGATAGAGGCAGCGGAAGTCGGTGAGCGAAAAAACTCCGCGCAGTCCGGTCAGCTTTTCTTCTTCCAGGCTTTCCCAGATGCTGTCACTGGTAAAGAGGAAAACGGACTCGGAATGGTTGACGATATGATGCACATCGTTGGGCGTAAAGTCTTGCAGGATAGGGACGATGATGGCTCCGTAGGTGATGGTTGCCATGTAGGCGATGCACCAGTGGGCATTATTTTTGCCGATAACGGCTATTTTATCTCCTCTGCGCAGGCTGCAATGTTTGAAAAGCAGGTGCATACGGGCGATTTCTCCGGCTACCTGGCCATAAGTATAATGAACGGATTCACCATAATCGGTATAGCAAGGTAAATCCCAATTTTCCCGAAAACTATTTTCGTATAGTTTAATGAAATTCTCTTTAATCATTGCACGTTTTTTAGTGAATTGTGCAAAAATAGGAATAAACTTTCGTATCCTAAAGTGTTTTACTAATAATAATGTGTAACTTTGCAGGAAATATGCGTTATAACAGATTATGATAGATACCACTGTATTTCAAAATAAGACAGCCGTTTATTATACGTTAGGCTGCAAATTGAACTTTTCAGAGACTTCAACTATCGGTAAAATCCTGCGGGAGGCAGGAGTCCGGACTGCACGCAAAGGGGAAAAAGCAGATATCTGTGTGGTAAATACTTGTTCGGTGACGGAGATGGCAGACAAGAAATGCCGTCAGGCTATTCATCGGTTGGTCAAGCAGCATCCCGGAGCTTTTGTGGTAGTGACCGGATGCTACGCACAGTTGAAGCCCGGTGACGTGGCAAAGATAAAAGGAGTAGATGTAGTGCTGGGTGCCGAGCAGAAAGGAGACTTGTTGCAGTATCTCGGCGACCTCCATAAGCATGAAGAGGGAGAGGCATTTACTACCACCACCAAAGATATCCGTTCGTTTTCGCCTTCGTGTTCACGGGGCGACCGTACTCGTTTCTTCCTGAAAGTACAAGACGGATGCGATTATTTCTGTTCTTATTGTACCATTCCTTTTGCCCGTGGACGCAGCCGTAACGGTACTGTTGCCTCTATGGTGGAGCAGGCAAGGCAGGCCGCTGCCGAAGGCGGAAAAGAGATCGTACTGACAGGCGTGAATATCGGCGATTTTGGTAAGACTACCGGTGAGACTTTCTTTGATCTGGTGAAAGCGCTGGATCAGGTGGAAGGCATCGAACGTTACCGCATTTCTTCTATCGAGCCCAATCTGCTGACTGATGAAATCATCGAGTTCGTTTCCCGTTCCCGTAGATTTATGCCTCATTTTCATATCCCGTTGCAATCCGGTTGCGATGAAGTGCTGAAATTGATGCGCCGTCGTTATGATACGGCTCTTTTTGCCTCTAAAGTAAAGAAAATCAAGGAAGTGATGCCGGATGCCTTTATCGGAGTCGATGTGATTGTAGGTACTCGCGGAGAGACGGAAGAGTATTTTGAACAGGCTTATCAGTTTATTTCCGGACTGGATGTGACACAGTTGCATGTGTTCAGCTACTCCGAACGTCCGGGGACGCAGGCCTTGAAGATAGATTATGTGGTTTCGCCGGAAGAGAAACATCAGCGCAGCCAGCGCTTGCTGACACTTTCTGATGAAAAGACACGGGCTTTCTATACCCGTCATATCGGGCAGACCATGCAGGTATTGATGGAAAAATCAAAAGCAGGTACACCGATGCACGGGTTTACCGCTAACTATATCCGCGTAGAAGTGGAGAATGACGAATCATTGGACAATCAGATGATTAACGTCCGACTGGGAGAATTTAATGAAGACATGACAGCGCTTAAAGGCACAATTCTGATGAATTATGAAGTCTAGATTTATCTATTGGCTGGTATATAGCGGGATGTGGCTGTTTTCGGCGCTTCCCTTCCGGATATTGTACTTACTTTCGGATTTCAATTACCTGTTGATGTACCGTATAGGGAGGTATCGCCGGAAAGTAGTACGGGAGAATCTGAAGAAATCATTTCCCGAAAAAGACAAGAAAGAAAGGCTGCAGATCGAACGCCGTTTCTATCGTTACCTTTCCGACTATATGCTTGAAGACTTGAAAATGCTTCATATGTCACCCGAAGACCTTTATAAGCGGATGACTTATAAGAATACGGAACAATATCTGGAACTGACCGAGAAATATGGCGGAATCATCGTAATGATTCCTCATTATGCCAATTATGAATGGCTGATCGGGATGGGATCTATTATGAAACCGGGTGATGTACCGATGCAAGTCTATAAACCTCTGAAAGATAAATACTTGAACGAATTGTTCCAGCGCATCCGTTCCCGCTTCGGAGGATATAACGTTCCGAAACATTCTACGGCACGCGAAATTATCAAGTTGAAGCGTGAAGGCAAAAAGATGGTTGTCGGTCTGATTACTGACCAGTGGCCCAGCGGAAACGAAAAATACTGGACTACTTTTTTGGGGCAGGAAACCGCCTTTCTGAATGGTGCGGAGCGCATTGCGAAAATGATGAACTTCCCTGTGTTCTATTGTGATCTGACAAAACCCGGCAGAGGGTATTGTGTAGCTGAGTTTAAGCTGATGACAGAGAAACCGAAGGAGACGGGTGAAGGAGAAATTACGGAAATGTTTGCTGATTATCTGGAACAGACGATTCGCAGGGAACCGGCTTATTGGCTGTGGTCTCATAAACGTTGGAAAGCTTCTAAGGCTGAATGTGAAAGGGGGTAAGGATGAAAGTGTCAGTGGTTATTTTGAATTGGAACGGGTGCGATATGCTTCGTACTTTTCTTCCGTCCGTGATCCGCTATTCGAAGAGCGAAGAAGTAGAAGTCTGTGTGGCCGACAATGGCTCTACGGATGCTTCTGTGGAAATGCTTCGGGAGGAATTTCCTTGTGTCCGGATCATTGTGCTGGATCAGAATCATGGATTCGCAGATGGATATAACCTGGCTTTGCAGCAGGTAGAAGCGGAGTATGTGGTACTTCTGAATTCTGATGTTGAGGTGACCGAACATTGGCTTGAACCGATGATCTCCTATCTTGATGGCCATCCGGAGGTAGCTGCCTGTCAGCCGAAAATCCGTAGCCAGCGGCAAAAAGAGTATTTTGAATATGCCGGAGCAGCCGGAGGATTTATAGATAAGTACGGCTATCCGTTCTGTCGTGGGCGTATAATGGGAGTGGTTGAAAAGGATGAGGGACAGTATGATACGATCCTGCCAGTTTTCTGGGCAACGGGAGCCGCCCTGTTTATCCGTCATGCGGATTATCGTGAGGCGGCGGACTGGACGTACGTTTCTTTGCCCACATGGAAGAGATTGATTTATGCTGGCGACTACGTTCCCGTGGTCGGGAAATCGTTTGCATTCCTCAAAGTACGGTCTATCACGTCGGTGGTGCAACTCTGAAAAAGGAGAATCCCCGCAAGACTTTTTTGAATTTTCGTAATAATCTTGTCATGCTCTATAAGAATCTTTCGGACGAAGAGTTAAATAAAGTGATGCGTATCCGGACTTGTCTCGATTACGTGGCTGCATTCACATTTCTGCTGAAGGGGCAGTTAGACAACGCCCGTGCGGTGATGCGTGCCCGGAAAGAATATAAACAGATTTGTCCTTCATTTTCTTCTTCCCGTAAAGAAAACTTAAGAAAAACTTCTTTGAATCCAATCCCTGAACGGATAAAAAGTAGTATCTTGTGGCAGTTTTATGTGGGAGGGTGCAAAAGATTCTCTCAATTGTCGGATTTAAAAGGATAACAAAATGGAACCAAAAGTAAGGAGAGGCATCGGGCTGGTAGCACATGATGCCATGAAAAAAGACCTCATCGAATGGGTGCTGTGGAACTCGGAACTGTTGATGGGAAATAAATTCTATTGTACAGGTACTACAGGTACTCTGATTCTGGAAGCACTGAAGGAGAAGCATCCTGAAGTGGAGTGGGACTTCACAATTCTGAAATCCGGTCCTTTGGGAGGTGACCAGCAGATGGGATCGCGTATTGTGGACGGTCAGATTGATTATCTATTCTTTTTCACTGACCCTATGACTTTGCAGCCACATGATACGGATGTTAAAGCATTAACCCGACTGGCCGGTGTTGAGAACATCGTTTTCTGTTGTAACCGTTCTACGGCGGATCATATCATTTCCAGCCCTCTGTTTATGGATCCCGATTACGAACGTACCCATCCGGACTATTCCAGTTATACGAAACGGTTCGAAAACAAATCCGTGGTAACGGAAGCTGTAGAATCGGTAAATAAAAGAAAAAGAAAGAAGAGATAGGTCGTTATAGACTGAAAATATGATAGTGTGAGGCTGCTTCAAGTAGAAATGAGGCAGCCTTACTTGTGCCATGCCTTTGGCACGACGATGCCACGCCTTTGGCACAACTGTGCCATGCCCTTGTCACAACTGTTTCCAAGCCTTTGTCACAACTGTGCCACACCCTTGTCACAACCGTGACACTCCTTTGGCATAACTGTGCCCATTACTTGGCACAAGCGGAATGATAGGGTGTTGTAAATAAGTTGACCGGATGTGGCAGTCCGGATGATAGGATGACAGACCAATGTGCTTCTTGATAATAACACAAACTGATAAAGCAAAGGTACTTATCTGCTGCAATGCAGTTCTACTCCGGCTGAGTCGATGTCTGCTCCCATAGGCGGATTCCGTTTGGAAAGACGAAGTTCTATTTCTTCAATGGCAGGAAATTCTGCCAGTAGTCTTTTAGCTATTCGTCCGCATACGTGTTCCAGCAACTTCGACGGGATGGACATTTCAGCTTTCACGGCTTCGTGTATTTCGGCATAGTTGACCGTATCCACCACGTCGTCTGTTTGAATAGCCTGACTGATATCTACCTTCAACTTCAAGTTGATAATATACTCATTTCCAATGATATTCTCTTGGGGGGCTACTCCATGATAAGCAAAGCAGCAGATGTCTTTCAGCAAAATATAGCTGTTGTTTATCTTCATATCTTTTGTTTTCTAAAAAAGTAAAGGTAAGGCTTTATTTCTTTTTATAAAGTGTTTTCGATCATTTTTGTTCGCTTATTAAATGAATGAAAGGCTTTATAAATGAGATTGTACTCATCAGCTATGTAATTCAACTGCCATTTTTAGTCCCATGGAAGACGTCGTGCGATATCTATAATATGGGGGACTTCTTTATTCAAAGGTTCGCCGTTCAGTACAGTTTCATATTTCTTTAAATAGGCTTCTGCCATGACACTTGAATTGAATAGATCTCTGGCATATTCGTGGCAGACTTTCGGAGAATATTGTGCTGACTGTATATGTTCGGCCATTTCCTGTCCGTGGGCGGTCAGAAAACCGACTTCCGGTGAAACGAGTTCGGGAAGCGCACCGTAGGGAGTACCGAATACGGGAGCTCCGAAGTATAAGGATTCAGTGATTGCAAGTCCGAAAGGTTCGTGCCATGTAACGGGGAAAATAAGCCCTTTTGACTGCTCAATAATAACTTTTTTCTTTGAATCATCTACCATTCCATGAAAATGAATCCGTGGATTCCATGTGAATCGGAAGCCCATTTTGAGATTGAGGCGATAACCGCCTAAAACGTCCAGTTGTGCGTTCTTGATGCTTTGGACAACGGCGATAGCTCCTTTGATATTTTTGACCTTCCAGGCTGCTTTGCCTAGAAAATGGTAGTTTTTTCTGGAAAGGGTGAGGTTGGCGGGACCGTAGTCATCCCAGTCCAGTCCATTGTAAACGAATGATTCGCTTCCAAGTCTTTGTGCATGATTACGTGAGACAAAAACGATGTTCCGGTCTGCGTTGGCCGGGATTCCATTGCCGTGTATGGTCAGTAAGTGCGGCTTGGTGATTCCTTCGGGAACGGGAATGTTGAAATGTACGATGTCCGCATCTGTGGGGATTTGGGTGTTCAGATTTACGCTAGGGTCCAGTTCTATCACTTTAGCGAAAGGGCAGGAGGAACCTTTTCCTGCGATGAAGGTGACTTTGTGTCCGCGCTTATTGAGTTCTTTACCCAGATACCACATTACTCTTTGAGTTCCGCCGTATTTTATAGATGGAATTTTATCTCCTAAGACAATCGTTATATTCATTTGTTCTCGGTCTATAGTTCTTTGGAACAAAAGTAGTAAATTATTTGATAATTAAACTTAGAGTTAAGAAAAGTTTGGCTTGCACAATGTTTTGTTATTTGACTTTTAATAAATCCTTTTGTGCCACCAACTGTGGAATTATCTTAAGCAGGATAGGGGTAAAGAGAATGCAGATGGTCAATGTCAGCAGGAGCAGTGCGCTTGCTTCTGCCCAGTCGTTATGAATATAATGCGAAACGACCGGTCTTGCAAAGTGTATAATCGGTCCATGAATACTGAGTGTGATAATGGAATATCGCCCCAGATAAGAAACGATGCTTATTCTTTTTATTTTCTTACAGATCAGCATAATCATAAAGATTCCGGCAAATGCGGCAATGTATACCTGGAATATGTTGCCGGGATAATTGTTGGTCCGCATACCCGGCGTGGTGGCGGTGAAGTACATTACGACCAGTGCCAGCAGGACAAATGAGGGAATAATCTTGTCGAACCGATGACTGGGGAACAGGAAGAAATTATATCGGCGAACCCAGAAACCTGCCACATAGAAGGGGAGGGCAGTCATGGCAACGTCTATATACAAAGGAAGTTCGATGTGAAATTTGCCCAGGAAGAATCCTGTGCATCCGATCAGTAACGTTGCTGCAAACATCAGAGATAAATGCTTGTCACGCAGATAATGAATCAGATAGAACAGGATATTGCAGTTGAACAGAGCAAGCAGAAACCAGATGGGAGGATTGAACTTGATGAGGTCGTGCCCGTGAAAGACAAACAGTAATTCTCTCCATGACACAGGGAGATGGAAAGTTTCCGGTGCAATCTTCCATACAATGTATTTTAGTAGAAAGGCGCTGACGTAGAAGAAGATAAAGGGAATGATTAGCTTATTGGTCTTTCGGATAATGAACCCGTATAATCCTTCATAAGGCTTGAAGAAAATTCCTGATATAAAGAAATAGAGAGGCATGCGAAAGCAGGATAGCATGGAATGCTTGTCAAGTTGGTCGAAAGCGCCTCCGATATGCGCCATCACTACCAGAATAATGCAGACTCCCTTGGTTAAGTCCACAAAATCAATACGCCGATGCTGATTGTCTCCCATTTATTTTGCGTTGCGTTTTTGCGTTGCAAAGATACTTGATTAATTGGAAAAAACGGAATGAAGGAAGATAAAGAATTGCCGCATGGGAGAGAAACGGAGGTGTCAAAACTATCAGTTGATTTTATTCAGGCACAGATGACACGGATTTACAGTTTTAAGAGATTATAGGTCTAAAAAACGTGTTAATCCGTGTCACCCGTGCCTAAAGATATTTATTTCTTGGGAGCTCTGCCGGTGTATTTTATTAGCTCACGTATCTTGTCATTGAGTTCTTCTGCTTTCATCAACTGTTCCAGAGTGAGGTGCATCCGGTAACGCCAATAATTGCGCGGATTGGATGGTACATTAATCCGTTCTTCCTGCACATTCGGATTTCTCCATTTGCCATCAATGCTCAGCCAGTCTTGCAGGGACAGAATACAAAGTATGGAATTGCTTTTCAGATGATTGCGCACCACTTCTTCGCACAATTCGGGAGTGGCGACTGTCGGTGCGGTTCCGTAATGCCCCAGCATCGTGTTGTAGTAACGCTGTGTCTGCAGGTAATCTTCTTCCCACCAGCCTCGCAAAGTAGACATATCATGAGTGGAGATGGTACAAACCGACCGGTATGGGTATTCATTTAAATATCCGAACTCGTGCATCGGATTCTTTGGCATCCGCTGAATCTCCAGACTGAGGATACGAAGATCATTCATGACGGACGAAACACAATCCGGAATCATACCCAGGTCTTCTCCGCAAACCAGCATACGTGTCGATTGTGTCAGTTGCGGTAGTTTCTTCATAGCCTGTTGGCGCCAGAACTCGTTGTGGCGGTGATAATAATACTGATCATACAGTCTGTTAAACGCATTCTGCTCCTGTTCATTGAGTGAACGGAAGATGAAATCGCGTTGTATTCCGATGCGCGGATGATATTTATCTTTTTCTTTCGTGTCCGGTACAAAAAGAACATCACTGATCAAAGTGTATAGTCCATCCCGAATCCAAAGACTGTTTTCATCATTCTTTCCTGCAAAGAAACTCTCCACTTCCCGTTGGGTGGTGAACTCCGGTTTCATGTGATAAACACCGGGTGTTTCGGCAGGAAGCAGAAAAGTCTGTTTCACATAATCGGTATGCGGACCGAATACTTGCCCGAGGAAGGATTCATGAATATATGGAATCAAATATTCTTCCCGAAAGGGGAGTCCGTAACTTTCGATTTCCTCCCGACTCATAGGGATGGAGGGAATGAACTGTCCGAGTAATCCGTGTACGGCATGCATCGGGATTTCCCAGATACGGAAGAAACCGAGGATGTGGTCAATCCGGTAAGCGTCGAAGTACTCTGACATTTTTTGGAAACGCTTCATCCACCAGCGGTAGCCGTCCTTTTCCATGACGTCCCAGTTGTACGTGGGGAATCCCCAGTTTTGTCCGTTCACCGAGAAATCATCGGGAGGGGCGCCCGCCTGCCCGTTGAGATTGAAGTAATAAGGTTCGGTCCATGCTTCCACACTGTTGCGGCTGATGCCGATAGGGATATCTCCTTTGAGTACGACACCGTGTTCGCGGGCGTATTTCGTAGCGGCTACCAATTGCAGGTGCAGGTGAAACTGGATATAATAATAAAGTGCGATGTGCGGGTAATCTACAGATTCCGGCCGGCACATCTTCTCTATATCTTGTGCATTATAAACGGAATGTCTGGGCCATTCACGGAAATTAGGTGTCTGAAAGGCATCGCGCAGATAGCTGAAAACAGCGTAAGGTTGCAGCCATTCCTTATTGGCATTAAAGAATTCGCCGAACTCTCCGGAGGCTAATACTTTTTCTCCTTCCTGCTTGAAGATCAGTCGGAAGTATTCCCATTTCGTTTGGTTGACAGCTTCATAATCCATCGCCGGCAGGCCGTTGAGTTCTTTCTGTTTTTTGTTGAACTTCGCTGCGGCTGACTTGTCTTTCAGTGTTCCCATCTGCTTTATATCCGCATACATCGGGTGGAAAGCATAAATGGAGATACTATTATATGGATAAGAATCGGTCCACGCATGAGTCATGGTCGTATCATTGATCGGTAATATCTGTATAACCTTTTGTTGGGTACTTACAGCCCAGTCAATCATGCGTTTCAAATCTCCGAAATCTCCTACTCCGAAACTGTTCTCTGATTTCAGTGAAAAGACAGGGATGGCTATACCGGCCCCTTTCCATACCGGAATATCGAAATATGCATATCGGTCGGAGATGACCAGCGTCTCATTTGTTTTCAGTTCCGGGTCGGCAAGATAGCGGTTGGGGTTATTTTCCCAGCAGTCTGCTTTCTTTTCTTCTTTATGGTAAAGGATGAATTTGTATTCCAGCGGGAATTTCAGCTTACTTGCATCCAGCTCGATCTGCCATTCCGGAAAGTTGGCATCGCTCATGGGAATCGCTTTGTCCGGGTCCCAGTTTCCCAATGCTTTCTGATTTCCGCAAATTGCCAGGCAATAGTCTTTGTTGATGCGTGGGGCGTATGCCTTGATGACCAGCCCTTTTCTGTGACAATGCGGAATTTCAGCTCTGTCGGGATGGGCTAACAAGGCTTCCGTGAAGGCCGAACTGTAGTAATACAATTGTTCGGGGATATTTTTCCAGCAGTCTTTAATCTGATACTTCTTTTTAGAGTTACCGGATAAAAAGAGACGTCTCGGAAAACTGTCCCATTCTTTGCGGATGATGATTTGGTTTTGTTCTATCTGATAGCTGTAATTGATAGTCATTCCTTCTTTGGGAACTTCCAGTTCCACGTCTGCCGTCCAGTATATGCCGTCTGTGGTATGCATGGGGATCGACTCCGGCAGCAGCCCGGCAATCCTGACTTCTTCTCCCCAACTGGTAC
>OHQL01000507.1_pt1 | contig 19431 bp, 16 predicted proteins | sample 1578151 | NCBI WGS metagenome assembly OHQL01 (sample SAMEA3879519, study PRJEB24766) | human gut metagenome | biome: human-associated habitat; feature: feces | place: USA | collected 1985/1987 | reverse complement strand
TATTTTTTCAGACATTGGTATGTCTCCTTTCGTTAGCATTTATACATGAAACAAATGCGGCATTACCGCATTTGTTTCTACTCTTTGTCAGCGTACTTTTAAAATCCTTTATACCTGATTTTAAAAGTACATTTATCCTCACATCATCTGCTGTTCTCTTAAGCTGGTATAACACTTATCCCCTATAATGATATGATCAGAAAGCGGAATCCCCAGGAGTTCTCCCGCCTCTTTTATCTGTTTTGTAATCACAAGATCTTCTCTGCTTGGTTCTGGACATCCCGACGGATGATTATGAATCAAAATCATGTAAACTGCCTCGTACCGAAGCGCCTCCACAAAAATGGTCCGAACCGGAACCCAGGAACTGTTCGCTGTTCCTTTCGACAGTAAAATCTCTTTCATCAGCCTGTGCCGTCCATCCAAAAGAAGAAGCATTACCTTTTCAACACAAAGATGCCGCATCTCTTCCATATAATAGGACGCAATATACTCTGGCGAGCTAAAATCACTCTCTTCCAAAAGTGCAAATGCAAGTTCTAATGCCGAGTAGTTCTTCGTTCCACAACGGATAAGTACGGCAAGTAATTCTCCGTCTGTAAGGCTCTCTGCTCCTGCCTTCAAACACTTCTCATATGGACGTTCTGTTTCCGGGCGCTGCTTCATCGTTACTGACTGTCTTTCCATATTGGTCCCTCCTGAATTCTCTCCAGACACGGACACGCTGATTGAAAATATTTTACCATAAAAACAAACTTTTGTATATAGGGTTCAAGGGTAGGTTTCGTTAACTTTCTGTGTCATTTATTAAGATATTTTTAAGTTTTCCTGTCTCATATATTTTTTGCAGAGACATCATAATTCCATATTTGGCATGTTCCCATGTAAGTCCGCCCTGGAAATAAACAGCATATGGTTCCTTTACTGGACCATCTGCACTAAGCTCAATAGATGAACCCTGTACGAATGCACCTGCTGCCATAATAACATCAGAATCATATCCAGGCATAGCCCATGGTTCAGGCGTTACAAAGCTGTCAACCGGTGCTGCTGCCTGTATGCCTTTGCAAAAAGCTACAAGCCCCTCTTTAGTCCCAAGTTCTACAGCCTGTATAATATCATATCTTTCTTCTTTGGCATCAGGTATACATCTAAATCCAGCCTTTTCATATACATTAGCTGCGAATATAGCACCCTTTAATGCTCCTGCAACAACAGTAGGGGCAAGGAACAGACCCTGATAGAAATCTTTATTTACATTTATTGTTGCACCAACCTCTTTACCAAGACCTGGAGATGAAAGTCTGTATGCTGCCTGTTCTATGCAGTCCTTTCGTCCTGCAATATATCCTCCACAAGGTGCAAGTCCACCGCCTGGATTCTTAATAAGTGAACCAACTACCATATCAGCCCCGACCTCTGATGGTTCTATCTTTTCAACAAACTCACCATAGCAGTTATCAACCATACATATGACTTCCGGTTTAATGTCTTTAATAAACTTAATAAGTTCTCCAATTCTTTCAACTGAAAGTGTCGGTCTTTGGGCATATCCTTTTGAACGCTGTATAGTTACAAGCTTTGTCTTTTCATTGATAGCTTTTCTTATACCTTCATAATCAAAGCTTCCATCAGGCAGAAGGTCAACCTGCCTGTAACTTATATTATATTCAGCAAGACTTCCTTTAGATGGTCTTATTCCTATAATCTCATCCATAGTATCATATGGCTTGCCAACTGGCGATAAAAGCTCATCACCAGGTCGAAGATTAGATGATATCGCCACATTAAGTGCATGAGTACCGCATATTATCTGAGGTCTTACAAGCGCATCCTCTGTTTTAAATATATCAGCATATATTCTCTCAAGAGTATCCCTTCCTTCATCGTTATAACCATATCCACTTGTTCCATACAGATGCATCTCTGCAACCTTATTCTTCTGCATTGCGCTAAGCACCTTCAGCTGGTTATACTCTGCTATTTCATCTATTCTATCAAATCTTTCCTTAAGTTCTTTAATAACATTCTGACCATAATTATACACATCCTCACTTATGCCAAGATGTTCACAGTACATATTTTTCATATTTTTCCTCTTTCTTTTGCTTTCAGCATAAATTCTTTAACATACTTTATACTTATTCTGTCTATTGTGCAACTATATTCTTATCTATCAGTATCTGAAGCATATATGATAACAATTTTTCCTTATCATGGCCAAACTCGTCAAGATTAAGCCATTCAATGTCTTTTTCCCTTTTAAACCATGTTATCTGTCTTTTTGAAAAATGTCTGGTATTGTTTTTAATATTTTCCTTCAGTTGTTCAAGAGTACATAAGCCATCAAGATAATCAAGTACTTCCTTATATCCTATTGCCTGCATTGATGTGGCATCTCTATCTATACCACTCTCTTTCAGTCTCTTAACCTCATCAACAAGTCCTTCATCAAACATCTGGTCAACCCTCAGGTTAATTCTGTCATACAGCAGCTTTCTATCATCATTCAAAACAAAATATACATAGTTATAAGGTGATTCTTTTTTCTGCTGTTCCTCATTATGCTCAGATATTTTCTTACCTGTCTGTTTATAATATTCGATAGCTCTTGCAACTCTCTTAACATTATTGTAATGGATTACATCTGCTGACTTTTCATCTATCTTTCTTAACATATCGTGAAGATACTCTGCGCCTTCACGTCTTGCTATATCATACAGTTCTTCCCTATATGAAGTATCTTTATCTTCATTTTCAAACTGTATATCATAAAGAACTGACTGAATGTAAAAGCCAGTACCACCAACTATAAGCGGTATATGCCCATTAGCTCTTATTTTATCAATCGCCTCGCATGCCATCTTTTTAAATATAGTTATATTAAATTCCTCATCAGGATTCATAACATCTATAAGATAATGCTTCACTCCATGCATTTCTTCCTGTTTTATCTTGGCAGTTCCTATATCCATACCCTTATACACCTGCATAGAATCTGCACTTATAATTTCTGCTCCAATCTGTTTTGCAAGTCTTATAGACAAAGAAGTTTTTCCAACCGCTGTTGGACCTGTTAATATAACTAAAGGCTGTTTTTCCATATTAATAGCCACACCTTTCTAAAATCTGTCCTTTACCTGTTTTACACAATTCTCTTGAATTTTCTTTCTATATCATACTTGCTCATGACTATAAGAGTTGGTCTTCCATGTGGACAATTATATGGATTATCCGCTTTCATAAGCTCATCCATAAGTTCCTCTGCTTCCTTATAAGATATTTTATTATTACCTTTTATTGCAGCTTTGCACGACATAGATGCGACCTTTTCAGTAAGGATATCCATATCAGTCATTCTTCCTTCGCTCATAAGTCCATCAAGAAGATCCATAAGCATCTGTCTGTAATCAAGCTTTGGAAATCCTGCCGGAATTCCTGTAACCTTATACTCACTACCGCCAAACTCTTCTATTTCATAACCCATTTTAGTAAACACCTGCATATTCTGTTTAAGTACTTCTTCCTCATTCATATTAAGTGTAAGAATAACAGGTGGCATAATCATCTGTGTATCAATATGCTTTTCCCTGATTTTTTTCATCATTCTCTCATAAAGAACTTTCTCATGTGCAGCATGCTGATCCATCATATAAAATCTGTCCTCAAACTCTATCAGCCAGTAAGTATCAAACAGCTGGCCTATTATTCTGTAATTATCCTTATTATCCTCATCAAGAAGCTTATCCTTAAACATCGAGAGCTGTTCAGGTTTTACTTTAACTTCTGCCTGATATTTTTGTTCATCATCCTTTACCATAGCCTCTGATCTTCTTGTTTCAAATGGCTCTGGGAGTCTGGTTTTAGTTTCATCCGGCATAGCTTTTTGTAATTCTATCTTTCTTGTTGGTTCCAGCTTTGGTTCTGGCTCTAATTCCAGCTTTGGTTCCGGCTTTGATTCTATCTTTACTTCTGACTTTAATTCCGGCTTTGGTTCTAGCTTTGATTCTGGTTTTAATTGTACCATTTTTTCTTTTTCTTTTGTTCTGTCAATTCCAAATGCTGCTTTTGTTTCTTTTATTTCCAGCTCTTTTTCCTTATTTAGCTTCTGCATTATCTGTCCATCAGCTTCAACCTCAGCAACAAGCTCCTTTCCCTTTAACGTGGAAAGAATTGTATCATACACAAAATTATATACATATTCATTATTAGAAAATCTAAGCTCCATCTTAGTAGGATGTACATTAACATCTATGATTTCCGGGTTAATCGTAAAATGCAGAACAGTAAAAGGATAATTATGAGGCATTATAAAACCTTTATATCCAGCCTCAATCGCTCTGTTTATTATACTGCTCTTTATATATCTGCCATTTATATAATAGTTCTCATATACCCTGTTACCACGATTCACAAACGGTTTTCCTATATAACCCTCTATCCTGATATTCTCAGCAGCACTATTTACTTCATAAAGATTCGCAGTAATATCTCTTCCATAAACATTATATATAATATCCTTAAGCTTCATATTTCCAGATGTATGAAGCTTATTCTGGTTATTATTAATAAATCTGAATGATATATCAGGACGTGATAAAGACAGATACTGCATCAGGGAATTAATATAACCCGCTTCTGTTGCTGCTGACTTTAAAAACTTTCTCCTTACAGGTGTATTAAAGAAAAGATTTCTAACAATAAATGTAGTACCATCAGGTGCACCTATATCTTCAACTGATATTTTCTTTCCACCCTCAGACAGATATCTTGTACCTGTAAGACTCTTTTGTGTCTTTGTTATCAGTTCTATCTGTGAAACTGCAGCTATACTTGCAAGTGCTTCACCTCGGAATCCCAGAGATGAAACTGTTATCAGATCCTCTATAGACTTTATCTTGCTTGTCGCATGTCTTTTAAATGCTATATCTATCTCATCCTTATTGATTCCAGAACCATTATCCGTAACTCTTATAAATGAGATTCCACCTTCCTTTATTTCAACAGTAACTGCATTAGCCCCTGCATCTATAGCATTTTCAACCAATTCTTTAACAACAGATGAAGGTCTTTCTATAACTTCTCCTGCAGCAATTTTATTAATTGTATTCTGATCAAGCAGCTGAATTCCCAACGTCAGCTTATATAACGTATTAAGCGCATCTATTGGTGTCATATTACTTATATCAAGTTCTTTAATATCCGATATAATGTCATCATCTTTAACCGTATCAAACAATGACATCTGTTTATCCTCTAAATCATTAATCTTTTTATACTGATTATTCATTTTTTCAAGCTTCTTAGAATATTGGGCTATATCCCTTGCCTTCTGTGATATATCTGCATCACTTAACTCAGCAACAAGCTCTTTAGCCCTGTTCAGTACCGTTTCCGGAACTCCCGCGAGCTTAGCCACTTGTATACCATAGCTTTTATCTGCTCCACCCTTTATAATCTTACGAAGGAATACTATATCATCACCACATTCTTTAACCGCTATGCAATAATTATTAACTCCGTCAAGCGTTCCTTCAAGCTCTGTAAGTTCATGATAATGTGTCGCAAAAAGTGTCTTTGCCCCAAGAATTTTTGTATTGGCTATATATTCAACAACAGCCCATGCTATACTTAATCCATCAAATGTACTTGTACCTCTTCCTATTTCATCAAGTATTATAAGACTTTTTGAAGTAGCATTTCTTAATATATTGGCAACCTCTGTCATCTCAACCATAAAAGTTGATTGTCCTGAAGCCAGATCATCTGAGGCACCTACCCTTGTAAATATTCTGTCAACTATACATATACTGGCAGAATCTGCTGGAACAAAACTACCTGTCTGTGCCATAAGCACAATAAGTGCTGTCTGTCTCATATATGTAGACTTACCAGCCATATTAGGTCCGGTTATTATAGTAACTCTGTTTGATGAGTTATCAAGATATGTGTCATTAGATATAAACATATCATTGGTTATCATCTTCTCAACTACCGGGTGCCGGCCATTTTTAATATCTATTATTCCTTTATCGTTGATTTTTGGTTTTACATAGTTATTCTGAGTTGCAACAACTGATAAAGAAACAAGTGCATCAACCATCGCAACAGCTTTGGCAGTATTCTGTATTCTGACTACTTCCTTTGCAATTCTTTCTCTGACATCGCAAAACAGATCATATTCAAGCGAATATAATTTATCCTCTGCACCAAGTATAACATCCTCAAGATGTTTTAATTCATCTGTCGTATAACGCTCTGCATTGGTAAGTGTCTGCTTTCTCACCCATTCAGGAGGTACTTTGTCTTTAAATGAATTCGTAACCTCAAGATAATATCCAAACACCTTATTATACTTGACCTTAAGATTTTTAATACCCGTTCTTTCTTTTTCACGTATTTCAAGCTCTGAAAGCCACTCCTTGCCTTTTATTTTGGCATTACGAAGCTCATCCGCCTCTTGTGAGTAACCTTCCTTAATCATTCCTCCATCACGTAATGATATAGGCGGTTCATCTACTATCGCTGAAAGTACGAGCTTATAAAGATCAGATAAATCATCCATTTTATCAAAACATTCTACAAACATAGAAGTCTTAAAGCCACCAACGATACGTCTGATATGTGGTATCATTCCAAGTGTATTGCGAAATGCAATTAAATCCCTTGGGTTTGCTGTTTTACAGCTTATTTTAGTCATAATGCGTTCCATATCATAAACAGGATTAAGATACTCTCTTAGCTCTTCCCTGTCTATCATGCAATTATTAAGTTCTTCTATTGCATCCTGACGTTTTATTATCTCTTCTTTGTTGATGAGTGGCTGTTCTATATATGAGCGAAGCATACGTGCTCCCATAGCAGTCTTAGTCTTATCAAGCACCCACAAAAGAGACCCCCTCTTTTGTTTTTCACGCATTGTTTCCACAAGTTCAAGATTTCTTCTTGAAGAGCTGTCAATGAGCATATATTTACCAGATGAATATGGCATCAGTGTAGTTATATGAGGCATTGTACTCTTCTGTGTCTCATAAAGATATGTAAGAAGCGCACCCGCTGCTATAATCCCAACCGTATAATCTTTAACTCCCAAGCCATCAAGCATTTCAATATGAAAATGTTCAAGAAGCTTATTTTTGCATGTTTCTTCATTGAAGTACCAGTTATCAAGCGTTGACATTGCTATACCAAGCTTTGCATTAATCGCTTCAAGATTAATTCCACTCATTGCAAAGTATTCATTCACAATTATTTCTGATGGAGCAAACTTATTTATTTCATCTATCAGTTCACTCCCCCCATCAAGCTCTGTTACAAAAAAATCTCCAGTGGAATAATCAGCTATAGATACGCCAAGGTTATCTCCAAGATACACTATGCTCATCATATAATTATTTCTGGTTTCATCAAGTCCAAGCGTATTGATATTAGTTCCAGGTGTAACAACCTTTATAACTTCTCTTTTAACTATTCCCTTGGCTTTTTTAGGATCTTCCATCTGCTCACATATAGCAACCTTATGACCTGCTGCCACAAGTCTGTTTATATAAGTTTCGGCAGCATGAAAAGGAACGCCGCACATAGGCGCACGTTCCTCCTGTCCACAATCTTTACCAGTTAATGTAAGCTCAAGTTCTTTAGATACGATTATTGCATCTTCAAAAAACATCTCATAGAAATCACCAAGTCTATAAAACAATATACAGTCCTTATACTCGTTTTTTGTTGCAAGATAATGCTGCATCATTGGTGAATACTCAGCCATTTTCATCCTCCAGTCACTAAATATACATTCTTAATCATTCATGGTTCCCATATAATAGAAACCTTTACATTCATCCATATGAACATTAACAACAGTTCCAATAAGAGATTTATCTCCCTTAAAATGCACTAAAATATTATTAGTCATCCTGCCAGTTAAAAAATCACTGTCATGGTCGTCTACATCCTCAACAAGCACATCCATATCATGGCCTTCATATCTTTTAATATGTTCATGGCTTATATCAGAAACAGTCTGTAATAGGCGGTTAAATCTTTCCTTAACAACATCCTCTGCAACTTGTCCTTCCATTCTGGCAGCAGGTGTTCCAGTTCTTTTTGAATAGATAAATGTGTATGCACTATCATATTTTGCTTTTCTTACAACATCAAGAGTATCTTCAAAATCTTCTTCCGTCTCACCTGGAAAGCCTACTATGATATCAGTCGTAATAGATATATCCGGAATAGTTTTTCTTATCTTGTCTACAAGTTCAAGATAATGCTCCTTAGTATATTGTCTGTTCATAAGCTTAAGCAGCCTGCTGCTTCCTGACTGAAGTGGAAGGTGTATGTGATTACACACCTTTGGATTGTCACGTATAACCTCTATAAGCTCATCAGACAAATCCTTAGGATGTGGAGTCATGAATCTTATTCTTTCAAGTCCATCTATCTTAGCTATTTCACCAAGAAGCTCTGCAAATGTAACATTATCATCAAGTGTTTTTCCATATGAGTTAACATTCTGTCCAAGAAGCATAACTTCCTTAACGCCATCCGCTACAAGTCTTTCTATTTCTCTTACTATTTCCCTTGGCTCTCTTGATTTTTCTCTTCCTCTTACATATGGAACTATACAATATGTACAGAAGTTGTTACAGCCAAACATAATATTAACGCCTGACTTAAAAGGATATTTTCTTGATGTTGGAAGTTCTTCAACAACCTCTTTGGTCGAATCCCATATATCAATAATCTGCTCGTTAGATGTGAATCTGTTATATAGAAGCTCTGCAAGCTTAAATATGTTAAATGTACCAAATACAACATCCACAAACCTGTAAGAAGTCTTTATCTTTTCTACCACCTCAGGTTCCTGCATCATGCACCCACACATGGCTATGATCATTTCATGATTATTTCTTTTAGCCTTTTTTAGCTGTCCAAGTCTTCCATATACTCTTAAGTTAGCATTTTCCCTTACTGTACATGTATTATATATAACAAAATCAGCATTCTCTTCATTATCAGATTCTTCATATCCAATATCCTTAAGTATGCCAAGAAGCTTCTCGGAATCCCTGGCATTCATCTGACACCCGAAGGTTGAAACAACCGCCTTAAGTGGTCTTTTAAGTCTTTCTTCTTTTGCCTTAACTATCTGTCTGCATGCTTTAAGATAGTAATACTGCCTCATAGGTTCATATTCAGGCACTGGAGCTGACAAATCAATACTGTTAATCATATTTTCTATTGTATTATCCATATAATTCTTAATTACCTTTCAATCTGTTTATATTGATATCTGTTTTATCATTCATCTACGCTGTTATGAGTTTCCAGAAATCCATATGCCCTACAGGCCTGCTATAATAATACCCCTGTATGTAGTCTGCACCAAGATTTCTTATTTTCTCAAGTTCTTCTTTTGTTTCTACACCCTCTGCACATATCTTAGTTCCCATTTCATGTGCCATTTTAATAATAAAGCCAACTAGTATACTGTTATTATCGTTGTTATTGATATCTGTCACAAAAGATCTGTCAACCTTTAATATTCCAAACATCCTATCTTTCATATACTCAAAATTAGAGTATCCCGTTCCAAAATCATCGATTGCAAGTAAAAATCCATTGCTTATAAAATCATCAAGCACTCTTTTAACTGCAATATTCGAATCCATCTGAATACTTTCAGTTATTTCCAGGACATAATGGTTATTAGCCGCCTTATGTCTTGATATATTTTCCAGAACATCCTTCTTAACATCACTTTTTATTATCTGCACAAATGAAAGATTTACATGCATGACAAAATCAGGGATTATATCTATACACCTGCTGCAGAATTCCGCTGCCGTATCCACAATCCATCTTCCAAGAGGAATTATAAGTGAGCTTTCCTCAAGCAATGGAATAAAATCAACAGGTGACATGAATCCATACTTTTCGCTGTTCCATCTAATCAGTGCTTCTGCACCTTTTATTTTACCTGTTGCAACATTAACTATAGGCTGGTAAAACAGTTCAAAGCCTTTATAATTATCATTTACACAGCTTCTTAGTTCATCCTGTATCTGAAGCCTTTTAAGATAAGCTGCATATTCTTTTTCATCATAAAACTCGAAACGGTTCTTGCCATTAAGTTTTGCTGAATGCAACGCAAATCTCATCTTCTTTGAAAGTTCTTTAAAAGAATCAGACTGCGAGTCAAAAGTACATGCACCTGCTGATATATTAAAGAACACCGCATAGCCTCTGTCACTTATGGTTTTGTCTATATATGTCCTTATCTGCTTATAAAGCTGGCGCGCATTTTCAGCTATATCGCCGCTTACATCAAGCATTAATACTGCATATTCATCACCCTTCATTCTGTAAACCTTAAACGATTGTGCAGAAGCCTCTTTTAACAAAACAGCTGAAAGCATTGAAAGCACTTCATCGCCAGCCTGAGAGCCATATTTTTCATTTATTTCTTTAAAATTGTCAATACCTATAAGCATGCCATATCCAGTGTGAGTTTCATTTCTGATGCACGAATTATACTCTTCCTCAAAAACAGATTCTGTATACAAGCCAGTTATATTATCATATCTGTTTTTCTTTCCTATTTCAGCCACTCGACCTATCATATAATTAATGTTATTTTTACGAACAAGCACACCCCTGCAGCTTATCCATACATAGCCATTGTTTTTTGACTTCCAGCGGTATTCCATGTCATGTTTCTTTATGATACCATTCTGAAGATCACTTATATTGTTAAAAACAGCTTCATAATCATCAGGATATATAACATCCTTTAGTCTCATTCCAGCATTTTCAAACTCTGCACATTCAAGCGCAAATGTATCTGTTACTCTTTTACTGTATATTGCATGATCATTGCTAAGATCATATATATAAATATAATCATCTGTACATTCATCAATAAAAGACAGAAAATTCTTCCAGTCTTCTATATCAGCGTCAATCGGTTCCATACTGCTTCCCCCATTCTGTATAATACAACCATATAATCGTATGAATATTACATAAACGCCCTTTATTTACATTACTTTCTGACCTGACCGTTACCATATATTATATATTTGCCCGTAGTCAGCGCTTCAAGACCCATAGGTCCTCTTGCATGTATCTTCTGTGTACTTATGCCTATTTCTGCCCCAAAGCCAAACTCATAACCATCTGTGAATCTGGTAGATGCATTTACATATACACACGCTGCATCTATTTCATTAAGGAACTTCTGTGCATTTGCATAATCCTTAGTTATAATAGCTTCTGAATGCCCCGTATTATATCTGTTTATGTGTTCAATAGCAGCATCAATACTATCAACAACCTTCATAGAAATAATATAGTCCAGATACTCACGTCCCCAGTCCTCATCAGAGGCTGCAACAATTCTGTCATCTATGCTTTGAGCTGTTTCATCACCACGGATTTCTACATTCTTAGTCTTTAACCTGTCTACTATCACAGGAATTGCAGCTTCTGCGATTTTACTGTTAATAACAAGCGATTCACATGCATTACATACCCCGATTCTCTGTGTTTTAGCATTGTAGATAATATCAACCGCCATATTTATATCCGCATATTCATCTACGTATATATGACAGTTTCCAGTTCCAGTTTCTATAACAGGAACCGTACTGTTGTTAACAACATTCTTTATAAGTCCTGCTCCACCTCTTGGGATGATAACATCAACATACTCATTCATATGCATAAGCTCATCTACATATTTTCTATCTGTATCAGTTATATAAGATATAACCGCAGGATTGATGCCTTCCTTTTTTAAAACATCTGTTATAACATTAACTATAGCTATGTTTGAATTAACAGAGTCGCTCCCGCCTCTTAATATACACGCATTTGCTGACTTAAAGCACAATCCAAATGCATCTGCTGTAACATTAGGTCTTGATTCATATATTATAGCCACAACACCAAGCGGTACTGTTTTTTTGCCTATCATAAGACCATTAGGTCTTGTTTTCATTGATTTTATCTCACCTATAGGATCGTCAAGTCCGGCAAGCACCCTTAGTCCGTCTGCCATCCCTTCTATTCTTGCATCCGAAAGTAAAAGTCTGTCAAGAAGAGCTGTACTCATGCCATTCTTTCTGCCATTGACAATATCAGTCTCATTGGCCTCCTTTATGTAATCGGCACTTTTTATAAGTGCATCTGCAACCTTATTCAGAGCATTATTTCTTTCTGTTATCCCTAATCTGGCAAGTTCTTTTGATGCAGCCTCTGCCTCTCTGCCTATAATCTTTAAATCTTTCATACCTACCTCACTTCAAACAATTATAGATCAATTAATAATACGTTTTTCCGTAATTATTTTATCTGGTTTTATATCAAATTCTTCTGACATAATGTGTTCTACAATCTGATAATCAAAGCATATTGCAGTTTTGTAAAAATCAGACATATGCTGCTGTAAATATCTGTCATAGAACCCACCACCATATCCTATTCTGTTCTTTTGTGTATCAAAAGCTATTCCAGGCATAACTAATAATCCATCCTTAAGTGATGCGTAATCATCACTTACCGGTTCCATGATTCCCATATATCCTGGTGCAAGATCCTGGTAACTTTTTATTTTCACGAATTCCATATATTTTACATCTTTATCTTTAAACACCTTTGGGACATATACGTTTTTTCCAGCTTTTATACTTTGTTTTATCAGTATGTCAGTTCTTACTTCCTGATTATAACTTACATAAACCAGTACATTATCACTATTGATATATTCATCCGATGTTATAAGCTGATTAATTATAGCCTCACTAAGAGAAGCAATATCCGTATCAGACATAGATTTTTTTATTTCCGATATATACGCTCTTATTTCACTTTTCGTCTGCATTATTTTTCATCTTTTCTTCATGTCTTTTCTTTACATCTATAATTGAGCCATCTGGATTCTTGATTTTAATAGTATCTAAAGTGCCTTTCAGATTACTACGGAATGCTTCGATATACTCTTTTCTTAACCTAATCTGTTCCTGTGCTTCTTCTTTTGTCAACCCTTCAGCCTTTGATTTGTGATAAAGCTCATTAATTCTGTTAATTGTGTCCTGTGTTACCATATCCACCATCCTTATAATACTACATTGTAAACACTAATAAATCTTCGCCATTGATAATACATGTTTTAAATTCTGCCTTTTTTTTAAGAAGAACATGCTGTATATCAGGAAACTTATATGCTTCTATATATTCAGAATTTTTTTTAATAAATGGTATGCCTCTCTTTATTCTAGTCACAAGGATAACATCATTAATAACATACCGTATTTTCATATCAGGCGGCATCTTATATTCCTCTTTCTGTGTGTTAAGATTAACAAGATACATTGCTTCCTTATCTTTTTTTATTGTGTAAGGATTATCATTAATTACATATGTGTAATTAAGATCTGATGCTTCCTTTATGTCATTATTAATTCTGATCTGTTTTATTTTATTTTCAAAATCATATAATACAACTTCCTCAGACATAGTAAACATATTAAACTTTGAATATATAACCCTGTTACCTGAACGTTTCATATATGCAAATGTTTTTTTACTATCAGCACTATCAAGTACTTCCATCGTTATTTCGGCCGGATTCAGCATCATTTCTGATACAAACTGTCTTGTATTAACCACAACAATACATTCATAATCATCCTTAATAATATCTTCCGATAAGCCATCTGTATTTTTTATGCCTGCATTATAAACATCTGTATTATTTAAGCTTGTATTATTTATATCAGAAACAAAGCTTTTGGTCTTTCCAAACTTAAAAACACAGCTGTTTCCTTCAAGTGGAATAATATTATATAAGCCACATCTGCTAAGCAGCGAGCCCTTTACTGATATATCCTTATTGACACTGAAATCTCTTAATTTTACTGAATGTACAGTGCTATCATCGCGTCCGATTTCTTCAATAATAACAAAATCATATTCAAGAACATATATATGAATACTTACCTCCTCTAAATGTTTTATTATATCAATCGGATACCTGTAAACAAGACTGCTTTCGTTATCATCGAATGAATATCTGTACAAGAGAATATCCATTCTTGCATCTGTAAGCTGTTCAGCTGAAACAAAGAAAAGATAGTCGTGCATATTATGCGCATACTGTATATCTGCAATATTATATTTTTTGATTTCAGGAGAAATCTCGTACTTTTCGTTCGTTGTTGAATTCAGAATGTACATTTTCTTTCCTATAAAATCAAGAAATCTGTAGTTGTCATCTGTCATCTGTAATACAAGACCATTGCTTATAGATGAAAAAACTGCGTCTTCTGAATTTCTGATAAGCTTAATGTCCATCGACACCTCCTGATGCTAATCTATAAGTCCAACAAGATCAAAATTCTGCTTTTTATCACTGACAAACAATGTTCCAACATCTTCACCAGCCATAATACCTGTGATGTTATCTATATTGTTTCCATTTGCTATAACCATATCCGCTCCTGAACTTGTTGCTATTCTTGCTGCTATAAGCTTAGTTGCCATACCACCTGTTCCGACACTGCTTCCAGATGTAGTTTTACCCATATCAAGAAGATTGTCATCTATTTTATCTACCTGATCAATAAACTTTGCATCAGGGTTTGAGTTAGGATCATCTGTATACAATCCATCAATATCTGATAATAATATAAGCATGTCAGCTCCTACTATAGATGTAACTATCGCTGAAAGTCTGTCATTATCACCAAATGTCTGTACCTGCTTTATCTCATAAGTAGACACTGTATCATTCTCATTTACTATAGGGATTGCACCTAACTTTAATAGCTCATTAAACGTATTTTCTGCATTCTTCCTGCTTGTGTCATTCACAACCGTAGTCTTTGTCATAAGCACCTGTGCTGCTATTGCACTATACTCAGCAAATATTTTCTGGTAAACCATCATAAGTTTAGCCTGTCCTATGGCAGCACATGCCTGTTTAACCGGCAGTTCATCCGGTCTTTCATGTAATCCTATAGCTGTCCTTCCTACCGCTATAGCACCAGATGATACAAGTATCACATCTTTACCTGAATTCTTAAGATCAACCAATGTCCTTACAAGCTTTTCTATCTTTCTTAAGTTTAACCTTCCTGTGTCTTTATGCATCAAAGAAGATGAACCTATCTTTATTACTATTCTTTTTCTATTGCGAATCTCTTCTCTCGCACTCATCTTAATTCCTCGTTCCCTATAATACAAAATCCATTTCATGGGTAACAATGATAAATTTATCCAGCTACCATTTAAACATTACTCTTTATTTTACTATAATTTCAATCAGCTATCAAGCGCAAAGCTATATTTTCTGAAACCTTTATGCCATCTACAGCTGCTGATGTTATACCACCTGCATAACCCGCACCTTCACCACAAGGATACAATCCATGGCAGCCTGCTGATACAAGTTCATCATTTCTTGTTATTCTGACAGGACTTGATGTCCTGCTTTCAACACCTGCAAACAATGCCTCGTCCATGTCAAAGCCTTTAATATACCGATCGCAGCCTGTTACACCCTCACTTATAGCTTCTGCTATATAATCAGGCAGTATACTTCTTACATTAGTCAGCTTATATTCCCCCTTTATACACGGACTTACTGCACCAAGTGATGTTGATGCTGTATTTTCCTTGAAATCACCAAGAAGCTGTACGGGTATTTTTCCTTCACCAGCAATATATGCAGCAGTTTCCAGTTTTCTTTGAAACTTAACACCATCAAGAGTCCCATAGCCATAATCCTCAGGAGTTACTGTGACTATCATGGCACTGTTAGCATTAGACGAATCTCTTCCTGAATAGCTCATGCCATTAACAGCAAGCATATTCTTTTCTGAGCTTGCATTTACAACATATCCACCAGGACACATACAAAATGAGTACACTCCTCTCTCCCTGCCTGTACAGACTGACTTATAAGTCACCTTATAATCTGCTGCCGGAAGATTATATATATTATTTCCATATGCATTATTGTTAATAAACTCTTGTGGATGCATGATTCTTAGACCAACTGCAAAAGCTTTAGGCTCCATAATAATCTTTTTATCATAAAGCATGGCAAATGTATCCCTTGCACTATGTCCTATGGCAAGGCACACATTTTTACATTTTCTTGTAAACTCCTTACCTGATGAAGAATCATATATTGTTATACTTCTGACATGTTTATTTTCAATTTCGATATCCTTCATTTTATGTCTGAAATATATATCCGCACCTAATGATTCACAGTATTCTCTTATGTTTTTTACAACAACAGCTAAAACATCCGTTCCGATATGTGGCTTATTAGAACATAATATGTCAGCATCTGCACCAAATCTGACAAATGTTTCAAGCACATCTCTTATTCTTCCAGTCGGGTCTTTAATAACTGTATTAAGCTTCCCATCAGAAAATGTTCCAGCGCCGCCCTCTCCAAACTGCACATTGGATTCTGTATCAAGTTCTCCCCTATCCCAGAATGTACTGACCTTTTTTTGTCTTACATCAACACTGTCTCCACGTTCATATATAACTGGTTTCATGCCTGCTTCTGAAAGTTTCAAGGCCGCAAACATGCCTGCAGGTCCAAACCCGATAATAACAGGTCGTTCATCCTCACTTATATGTCTTTTAACATCACTGCCTGATACTGGAAATTCATATATACTTTTTTCAACATACATCACATTTGGATTCTTTTTTAAGAATTTCTTTAAATCAATGTTATTTCCATTTTTTGATATTTTCTTTACATCAACGCTGTAAACATACATAATATAGGGCTTATGTCTGGCATCTATAGATCTTTTTACAACATCATATTCTATCTGGTATTCATTTTTTAATCCAAGTGTTTTCTTCAGCATCAATAAGAGCTGTTCTTTACTATGATCTGGCTTTAACTTAAGATTATTTACTCTTAATACATGTTCCTGTTTCAATTATCTGCACCTTTCCTTTATATAATGTCTGACTCCATCAGCTGCTGCCTTTCCAGAGCTCCATGCCCACTGAAGGTTATATCCTCCACATCTGCCATCAACATCAAGCACCTCACCCGCAAAAAAGACACCCGCCACCCTAAGCGACTGCATATCTGATGACGAAACCGCTTTTAAATCAACACCTCCCTGACATATCTGACCATTTTCAAAGCCTTTATTATCGACTATATGTACAATGAAATGCTTCATATTTTCGAGTAATTTCTGTAATTTAGATATTTTCAGTTCTGATACGCGGCTTGCTGCATCAATATTACATTTTCTACTCACCATAGTAACAAGCTTTTTATTAACTATTCCTTCAAAAAACTGTTCAACAGTCTTATATCCTTCCTGTTTAACCATATATGAAAGTATATATTCCATTTCCTTATCATCAATATCAGGCAGCATATCTATACATACATGCACATCCTTTTTTTCATAAAGTGCTTTTACTGCGTATCTGCTTATCTGAAAAACTGGTATACCTGATATTCCATAATCTGTATACTGGATTTCTCCTGTATCCTCTGATATTTTTATACCATCTATGTATATTTCTATCTTTCCCTGGCTTCTTACCCCGGCAGCTATTCTATAAAGCTCCTTTTCATCTCCTATAAGCTGTACTAATGCCGGAAGCGGTTTTATCACCTTTATCCCAAGTTTTTTTATAAGCTCATATCCCGAACCATCAGAGCCAGTCTTTGGAGCTGCCTTTGAGCCTGTTGCAAAAACAACTGTATCTGCTATATAATCAATCCCCTCACATTCTATAAGAAACTTATCCTTCATATCAGCAGACAATTTAACAACATTTTTTATTATAACATTTGTATGGATACTAACTTTTTTATTTTCAAGCTCCAGCCGTAATGCATTCTGTAAAGAAGACGCAGTCATTGAAAGTGGATACACATACCCATTCTTTTCTTTATGGTATATTCCTATCCCTTTAAAGAAGTCGAGTACAGCATCTACATTAAATCTGTTTATTACATCCATGACCCACTTCGTGTCTTTATTCTGGTACATTGTTTCATCCATGTTAAGGTTTGTAAAATTACATTTTCCATTACCAGTCTGTAATATTTTTGTACCTATTCTTGAAGTATGTTCAAGGATGCACGTTTCTATTCCATATCCTGCAAGAGTAATGGCAGCCATCATTCCAGCTGCCCCTCCACCTATAATTATACATTCATGTTCTTTCTTCATGTTCTACGCTCATTCCTGTCTTTTTTACTTAAGTCTGTTAACTGCTGTATGCCTGTAAGAATTCGTACAATTCATCTTCCCCGTAAAGCTCTATTCCTGTCTTTAATAGTTCTTTTTTATCGTGCGGAAGATTATCTGTATTTATCAGTGCATAATCAAAAAATTTCTGCACTTCTTTATCAGCATCAGAAAAACATTTATATATAGCTATACCATCACCTATATCTTTGATAATATACTTCTGCGGAATCATCTTTTCTGGCTCATTATTAATAACAGCCTCCTGTCCGGCTTCTTTATAAGATTCATCTGATATTTCCTGTTTGTTATCTTTGTGTTCACTTTGTCCTGTTGCATACATACCACCAGAACCAGAATTTCCATCATTATTTTTTTCTTTTTTTATTCCTGTTGAAGCAAGAATAATAACAAGAACCATAATAACAGCTATAACAATGCACACAGATATTACATTTCTTCTACTCATCATTATGATATACTCTCCTTCATAATGGTAAGTATTAGCATATATTTACAAAATATACATTAAAGTTTAAATGCATATGGCAGCAGGGCATTAATATCATAAGAATATATCCCATCTTTATCCTCTGTAATTATCCTTTCATCCCCATGGAAGAACTCACTCATGACCTGTCTGCATATACCACAAGGATAAGTTTTCTCTCCAGAAGATGAAACAACTGCTATCCTATCAAAGTCAGAATGTCCTTCACTTACAGCCTTGAATATAGCTGTTCTTTCCGCACAGTTTGATGCACCAAATGAAGAATTCTCTATATTACAGCCTGTAAACACACTACCATCCTTCATAAGCACACATGCTCCAACTGCAAAGTGTGAATATGGTGAATATGAATATTTCATAGCATTTTTTGCCATATCTAATAACTGTCTGTCAGTATACATATATTCCACCTTCTTACTATTTCATATGCTTCCTTTGCGTTCATTATATCATAATTTACTCTTTCTCAACCCGCACACTCACGAACCCGCGCTACGCGCTCATTAGCCCTGCTTCGCATGGCTGTTCGTTCGTTAATGGCGCAAGAAAAGAATATGTCTGCTGCGCATCCGCATTCTTTTCTTTTGCGCTCATTATATCATAATATTATAGTCTATAAGATAAAAAGTGGCAATCTTTATAAAAGCTATTATTAAGAGTATC
>OHQL01000501.1_pt1 | contig 19615 bp, 8 predicted proteins | sample 1578151 | NCBI WGS metagenome assembly OHQL01 (sample SAMEA3879519, study PRJEB24766) | human gut metagenome | biome: human-associated habitat; feature: feces | place: USA | collected 1985/1987 | reverse complement strand
CCCGTGAGATCATGACCTTGCAGGAAGGCTATATCCGGGTGGCATCAGAGATTGGGCAAGGCTCAACCTTTTCTGTTTTCCTGCTCCGAAAGTAGAGCTGACACGCCCCGAAAATGGAAATGTCACAGGTTCGTGACATTTGGGGCCGAATTTAGCGGAAATTTTTTGTGGCTCGTGACATTTCTGTGAGGTTTACCTTTTATGATAGAGCCATCAAAAAGAAAGGGCGGTGTTCTATATGAACATATTACAAACGACAGATTTGAAGAAATATTACGGCACCGAACCGAACATTACAAAAGCATTGGATGGCGTGACCCTATCCATTGAGGAAGGTGAATTTGTTGCCATTGTTGGTACTTCCGGCAGCGGTAAGTCTACTTTGCTGAACATGATGGGCGGGTTAGATACGCCAACTTCCGGCAGTATTAAAGTAAAAGGGAAAGAATTATCGAAACTCAAGGATGAACAGCTTACCATCTTCCGCAGACGTAACATCGGGTTTATCTTTCAGAATTACAATCTTGTTCCGGTGCTGAATGTCTATGAAAACATTGAATTACCTCTGCTCTATATGGGTATCTCAGCTTCCGAACGCAAAAAAAGGGTGGAGACTGCTATGGAACGAATGGCTATCACACATCGCAGCAAACACTTCCCGCAACAACTTTCCGGAGGTCAGCAGCAGCGTGTTGCTATTGCCCGTGCAGTAGTTGCCAATCCTAAGCTGATCCTGGCCGATGAGCCTACCGGTAATCTGGATTCAAAGAACGGTAAAGAAGTGATGGGGCTATTGAGTGAATTAAATAAGGAAGGAACCACTATTGTGATGGTAACACACTCACAGCACGATGCCGGTTATGCCGACCGTATCATTAATTTGTTCGACGGACAGGTAGTAACGGAAGTCAGTATGTAATATATTCATAAAGTACCATGATTAAACACTATTTGAAAGTAGCCTTTCGCAATTTGGTAAAGTACAAGACACAGAGCCTTGTCAGTATCATTGGCCTAGCTGTTGGTTTCACTTGTTTTGCGCTGTCTGTCTTATGGATTCGTTATGAAATGACTTATGATACTTTTCATAACGGGGCCGACCGTATCTATATGGTACGTGCGCATTATACTGATTCCCCCAGTAGTACATCCAATGTTACTCCTTACCCTTTGGCGAACTATTTGCAGGAGAAAATGCCGGAGATAGAAGCTACTGCTTCCACTTCCATATATCGGGATATGAAATTCCGTCTGGGAGATAATGAACAGGAAGTAGTAATGGCTACAGCAGATTCTGTTTTCATGAACTTTTTCAATATACAGTTGCTGAAAGGAACTGTCAACTTCCTGAAAGAAAATGATCCGGAAATCGCCATTACGGAAGAGTTTGCCCGAAAGCTTTTCGGCAGTGAAGAGGACGCTTTGGGGAAAGAAGTAGAACTGAGCGGACGTCTCCGTAAAATAGGTGCCATTGTGAGCGGATGGTCCCGTCATTCCAATATACCGTATAGTGTATTGAGTTCGGCAAGGCGCTATCCACGTTGGAGTAGTAAGGGAGAACAACTGTTTATCCGTGTTCGCGCAGGTGTGGATAGGGATACTTTTCAAAAGAAGATGGAAGATATTGATATCTTGGATATTCCCAAAGAGAGCGAACTTGTGAAGCTTCTGATCACGCCCATTTCGGCTTTGCGTTATTCGGATTATGTTTCTAAAGTAGATGTAGTCATCTCCTTCAGTTATATTTTCTATTTCTCTTTAGCAGGCGGATTGGTCATTATTTGTTCCTTATTCAATTACCTGACGCTTTATATCAGCCGGCTTTGTATGCGTAGTCGTGAAATGGCGCTTCGTAAAGTAAATGGCGCAAGTAATACATCTTTGTCGGTTCAGTTTGCCATTGAACTGTTGTTGATTCTATGTATTGCCCTGCTATGCGGATTGTTGATGATAGAGGTGAGTCTGTCCGGCTTCCTAAACTTCACACAGATAGAGACTGGTTCATATTATGGAGAGATCATTGCATATCTTTTGATTGTAATCATTCTGTCTTTCCTGTTGGCACAGATGCCGTTATCTTATTTTCGCCGTCGGACATTGCAGGAAGCGATAAAAGGAAAAGAGGTAACTACCAGACCTTATCTGTTTCGTAAGATAGGGATTATCATGCAGTTAGTTGTCAGTCTTGCTTTTATCTTCTGTGCGGTTGTTATGATGAAGCAACTCTATTTTCTGAAAAATACGGACTTAGGAATGGAACGTCATAATGTCGGTAATGTAGCCTTATGGAATGGAGATATCAAGCAATGGGCGGGGAAGATAGCTGCTTTGCCCATGGTGACAGAGACTTTGCCCCCTTCGTATTTCCCGATTATTCCTACAGGACCGATGATGTATGCCGAAATAAACAACTGGGATGATTCGCCGAAAGCGGTTGAAGAACCTTTAACAGTTGGTATGATGCCTGCTAAAGAAGAATTCTTTGAATTCTATAAATTGAATTTATTGGAAGGCGAGTTTATATCGGACAAGAATCAAGAAAATGAAGTAGTGATAGATGAAAATACATGCCGTAAATTTGGATGGAAACGGGCTTTGGGCAAAAGTTTCTATCATGAATATAATGGTCAGCGTAGCTTATATAAGGTTGTCGGAGTAGTCAGGAGCTTTAGCTATCGTTCTCCTACGAGTGAACCGGGACTGATTGCTTTTCAGCATCCTAAAGCGCAAGATTATCTGTTGAATCGTGCCAGCATTCTGTTTAAATTTAGAGAGGGCACTTGGAATGAATGTCGTGCGACTATAGAGAAACTATACAGAGAGGAATTTCCAAATGCTTATATGCGATTGTTCAATGAAGAAGAAGAATATAACAAGTACCTCCGTTCCGAAGATGCACTGATGAAATTATTGAGTTTTGTATCATTGGTTTGCGTCATTATTTCTGTATTCGGAGTCTTCTCATTGGTAACGCTGTCTTGTGAACAGCGTCAGAAAGAGATTGCTATACGTAAGGTGAACGGAGCGCAAATCCATCATATCCTTCAGATGTTCTTCCGGGAATATTTATTGTTATTGATCATAGCTGCCGTTATTGCATTCCCCGCAGGATATGTTGTAATGAGGAGATGGATCGACAGTTACGTGAGACAAACATCGATAGATAGCTGGGTATATATAAGCATCTTTGTTGTGATAGCTATTATTCTTTTGTTTAGCATCATTTGGAGAGTATGGAAAGCTGCCCGGCAGAATCCGGCAGAAATTATCAAGAGTGAATAACATAAACACAATGTCATGATATATCATTATTTAAAAATAGCTTTTCGCAATCTGATCAAGTACAAGACGCAGAGTATTGTAAGTATAGTCGGCTTGGCAATTGGTTTCATCTGTTTTGCATTGTCTGCCCTATGGATACGTTATGAAATGACATACGATACGTTTCATGAAGGGGCGGAGCGCATCTACTTGGCAGGTAACAAGTTTGAATTGCAGGGGGACGGCTTTTCCTACTATTCATCAGGTTTATTGGCTGACTATATGATGAAGAATTGTCCAGAGGTGGAAAAAGCTTGTCATTTATCTAAAGAGGGTATAAAACCTATTGAATACGAGAAGAATATATATCATACATGGCAGTTGGAAGTTGATTCCAACTTTATTTCGGTATTTAATATCACAGTGATAGACGGGGACAATCGTTTGCAACTGGGCGATAAACAGATCGCTATTACAGATAAAATAGCTAAACAGATATTCGGAAAAGAATCCCCCATTGGCAAAAGCTTACTATTTCCTAATAGAGGAAATACAGAAATGATGATAGTTGCAGTGGTGAAATCATGGGAAGGACACTCTTTGTATCCTTTTGACATCTTATTGCCCTACAAAGATGAAGATCCGAATTGGGGTAGACAGCAGTGCAATACTCTTTTCCGTATGTATCCGAATAGTGATGTGAAAGCATTGGAGAAGAGGCTAACTGAGTATGAAATCCAACAAGACTCACATAAACAATTAATAACGACTCCTATTGCTCTATTGTCAACATTGCGGAGTACTCATCCAAGAGAAGATGTTAATGTCAAATTGAATCATGTTCGTCTTTTTGCTTGTATTGGCGCTTTGGTTATTATTTGTGGACTGTGTAACTACTTAACGATGTTAGTAACTCGCATTCGGATGCGCAAGCGTGAATTGGCTTTACGAAAAGTGAATGGGTCTTCTAATACTAGTTTGCTATTATTACTTCTTTCAGAATTGATTTTGTTACTTCTGATATCATCTGGAATAGGGATTATGTTAATGGAATTAATTCTGCCCATTTTTATATCGCTATCGCAAATAAGTGAGAATACTTCATTTTTTTATAACGAAGTACTTGTTTACATATTGTCTTTGATCATACTAACAGTAGGTGTCGCTACTATACTTATATACTATATCAACAAACAGGCTTTGCTTGAAAATATCAGGCATAAGTCTAATCTTCATCTTTCCGGTTGGTTTTATAAGGGCAGTATTTTGTTTCAATTATTTGTTAGTCTGAGCTTTATCTTCTGTACTTTAGTCATGATGAAGCAACTAAACTTTCTACTAAATTCAAGGGAACTCGGATTGGAACGTCATAATGTGGGAGTGATAGTTTATGCTTCGGGTTGTGAGAAAGCTACTTTAGCACAAATAGTAAAACAGACCCCTGATATAGTGGAACATATGGAAGAGTTTTATACCCCTATTCCAAAGTTTTTGTATTCTACTTTTAGAGTGAGCGATTGGGAAGGAAAGTCAGATGAACAACAAACTTTTAATATGGAAGATGAAACTATTAATCAGAATTTTGCCGACTTCTTCCATATTGAAGTTTTAGAAGGTAGTATGCTGGATGATAAAGATGAAAAAGGAGCTGTTGTCATTAATGAGGCTGCTGTCAAAGCTTTCGGGTGGAATGCACCGATAGGAAAAGAGATAAACGGAGAATATAGGGTAAAGGGTGTTATCAAAGATATATATTATAATGCTCCCATACATCCAGTGTCTCCGGCAATGTTCTCTTTACAAAAGAATAATGATAGGGGGCATCTAATTTTCAAAGTAAAGGAAGGTACATGGAATAAGGTATCACAGAACCTGCAAGAAGAAGTACATAAAGTCAATCCTGATGCGATATTAGATTTGATTAATATGGAAGAGGCTTACAATGATTATATGAAGTCAGAAGATACATTAAGCAAGTTACTGAGTGTTGTTTCTCTTATCTGCATCGTGATTGCCGTATTTGGCATATTCTCCTTAGTGACTTTATCATGCGAACAGCGTCAAAAGGAGATTGCCATTCGGAAAGTAAACGGTGCAAGTGTTAAAGTTATTTTGAACTTATTCTTTAAAGAGTATTTGCTTCTGCTTGTCATAGCGTCATTCATCGCTTTTCCATTAGGATATGCCATTATGAAGCACTGGCTTGAAGGATATGTAAAACAGACTTCGATAAACATCTGGATATATGCAGGAATATTTGTAGCAATGCTTCTTATTATTTTTATAAGTATTATCTGGAGAGTTTGGAGAGCTGCCCGACAGAATCCGGCAGAGGTAATTAAGAGTGAATAAAATAATAAATAATATACGATGATACGACACTACTTAAAAATAGCCTTTCGCAATTTGATAAAATACAAAACGCAAACTATAATAAGTATTATAGGATTATCTGTCGGATTTACCTGTTTTGCTCTTTCTACGTTTTGGATACATTATGAGATGACTTATGATGCCTTTCTAAAAGGATCGGAGAGAACTTACATATTATATAAAGAATCAGTATTAGAGAATTCCGGTTTCGATACTTCGTCTCCATACCCTTTATCTACTTATTTGAAACGAGACTTTCCGGAAATAGAAGCAGCGTGTGCTTTGACTAGATGGCAAAATGTAGAAATCTCAGTGGAAGGACAGACACCTTTGGAAGGTATTGAGATAGGAGCAGATTCTTGTTTTATGAATATGTTTGATATTTCTGTTGTATCGGGGAATACGGATTTTATGCACTCGGATGAGAAAATAGCCTTAACAAAGGATATGGCGATGCGTCTGTTCGGTTCAACGGATATTTTAGGACAGAAAGTGAACTTAAGAGGTAGCTCTCAGACTGTATGTGCAATTCTTGATGGTTTGGAAGATCATAGCAATCTGTCATTCGGCTTTTGGACAGAAGGTGCTTATTTTAGTAGTTGGACCGAAGACTGGCAGAATTCAGGCTTCATGACAATTCTCAGATTCCATAAGAAAGTGGATCTTCAACTTTTTCAGAAGAAGCTTAACGAATATGCTCAGGAAAAAGAGAAGGAAAATATATTTATTGGGAAATATCGATTGATGCCAATCACAGGTTATTATTATTCAGCTCTAAATACAGAAAGGACAGTCGAGTTTTATTACCTGATTCTTTTTGCGGTAGTAGGCGGATTAGTTATATTGTGCTCTCTTTTCAACTATTTTTCTTTATTCTTTGCCCGTATGCGTATGCGTGTCAGAGAGTTGGAACTGAGAAAAGTGTGTGGCTCTTCTCATATGGGACTATTTATATTACTTTCCGTTGAATACTTGTTGATATTGTTATTGTCAGGATTACTGGGAATGACTTTTATTGAACTTTTTCTATCAGTATTCAAGGAAGTGTCAAATATCAGTGGAAATATTTACGTAGAATCTTTCTTCTATCTGGGAGGAGTTGCCATTACTTCCTTAATTTTATTTCTACCGTTTATTCTAAAGAAGAATTATCATTCCCAAAAGACAGTCGGAAAAGCTTTGTACCGTAAAATCAGTGTCGTGCTTCAACTGATAATTAGTATTCTTTTTATATTCTCAGTAAGCGTCATTATGAGACAGCTTTTTTTCCTGAATAATGTTGATTTAGGTTGGGAGAGAAAGAATATAGCAGTTTTTCAATATCTGTATCCGAATGATTCTTTTAGTGCCATAGCGGATAAAGTAGAACAGATGCCATGTACCAGGGAGGTACTGAAAGGAAATTATGGCTTATTGCTTCAGGGAGTAAGAATTTCATGGCGGATAACAGACTGGGATGGAAAGCAAAGTAGCACAGATCAGACAAATTTGGAATGTCTGGCAGAAAATGAAGAAATAATGCGATTCTATCATTTAAAGCTACTGAAAGGAGAAATGCTGAAAAAAGATGATGTTGATAAGATTGTAATCAATGAGACTGCCGTTAAATCTTTGGATATGCATGATCCAATAGGAAAAAAAATATACCAGGGAAAAGACAGGCATGCGTATATCATTGTCGGAGTCATTAAAGACTTTCATACCAGCCCACCTACAATTCCTGTAAAACCGGTAGCTTTTATAGGTCAGAATAACGAACTCTCTGACAGAAAGCAGATTATAGTCAAATATCATGAAGGGCAATGGCAAGAGCTAAAGCAGAAAACCGAGGATCTATTTGTCAAAGAATATCCGGGAGTTGAATATGTATTGACCAATATAGAGGAACATTATAATGAATATTTAAAATCAGAATACATTCTTCTTAAATTATTAGGCTTTGTAAGTATAGTCTGCGTGATTATCTCTATTTTGGGTATTTACTCTTTGGTGACACTGACTTGCGAACAGCGATCCAAAGAAATTGCTATTCGTAAAGTGAATGGAGCTATAATTCGGGATATTCTGATTCTGTTCCTGAAAGAATACCTGATATTATTGATCGCAGCGTCCCTCATAGCTTTCCCAATAGGTTATATAGCTATGAAACATTGGTTGGAAAGCTATGTAGAACGGACAGAGATAAGTGCCTGGATGTATGGAGCTATTTTTATCATTGTAGGGCTTATTATATTCTTCAGTATTATAGGCAGAGTATGGAAAGCTGCCCGACAGAATCCGGCGGAAGTAATCAAAAGTGAATAACATCCTTATTATAAAAGCAATATGAAGAACCAATTATCTGCTATCAGGACTTTATCCCGTTTCAGAACATACACGATGATCAATATTATCGGGCTTGCAGTCAGTGTGGCTGCAACGTTGATAATTGTACGCTATATCCATCAGGAGATAACAGTTGACCATTTCTGTAAGGACCTGGACCGATTGTACTTGCTGACTATTCAAAGGAGTAATGGCAGTATTTCGATCGCAGATAATACAGACAGGAATAATGACCCTAATTTTATAGATCCTTTAAAGAATCCGGAAGTAGAAGCATATTCTTATAGTGTTTCTTTTGACGATGATTATATTGTAGTCGATAATCACCGTTACCGGGCCAATGTTTTGGTAACTGATAGCTTGCTTTTGCAGTTGATGGACTATCCGATAGCTTCGGGAATTAAAACTATTCAGAAACCGGATGATGCAATTATTACCCGGAAATATGCCCGGCATATTTTGGGTGACGAAGATCCGATAGGGAAACAATTAACTTCATCATCAGGTTCTGTACTTACCATTCGTGGCATTGTGGATGAACCGAGTACCAAGGCATCTTTGCAATTCGACCTGATAGCTCCGGTGAATCAGGGAAAATATGCAGACTGGAGTCGGGTGGGATTCTGCATGGTCCGGCTGGCAAACGGAACAGATCTGAAAAAGTATAATGAAAAGATTTCCAAGCCGCAGTCATTAATATGTTACAGTCATTCCCCTATACAGTATGGGCTTACTCCCTTGAAAGGATTGTATTTCAATAAGATTGTCGAACCTTCGGGAACTTCTTTTTTGCGAGGGAATATCAACCATGTGACGATTCTGACTGTAGTGGCTTGTATGCTGCTGTTGGTGGGAGTCTTCAATTTTATCAATATCTACACGGTTATCGTTCTAAAGCGGGCACGTGAGTTTGGTGTAAAAAAAGTATATGGCGCAAGCGGCTTTCAGATATTTACCCAGATTTATGTAGAGAATATATATATGGTGGCAGCCGCCTTGCTTATTATCTGGATGCTGATCGAAACTTCAGCCGGGATATTCGCCTCGGTATATGCAATTCCTGTAAAACCGGATATCGCTTTTGATCTGTCGCTGTCTCTCATTTTATTGTTCGTATTGCCGTTGGTGACGTCTGTCTTTCCTTTCTTACGTTACAACTATTCTTCTCCGATCACTTCTTTGCGTTCTGTAAATGCCGGAGGAAATTCAATTGTTTCCCGTGTAGTATTCTTATTTATTCAATATGTCATTACGTTCAGTCTGATAGTAGTCGCACTATTTTTTGTTCGCCAGTTGTACACAATGTTGAATGCGGATTTAGGATATCAGGCAAAGAATATCATTTCATGCCAGTTCCTGTCATTCGAGACACAAAACAGAAGATATGCAAATGATGAAGAATGGCAGAAAGAACGTGACTTGGAGCGGCATAAGGTACAGGTTATTAAGCAGAAGATGGATGCATGCCCTTTATTCATTTCATGGGGATATGGTGAAGCCCCTATCAATCTGGAACCATACGTCAATGTGGAGAGTAACGGAGAGAAACATAAAATGGCTATTATGTATGTTAATAATAATTACATGGATATGTTTGGCCTGAAGCTGAAAGAAGGAAGAACGTGGAATGATAAAGACCAGTTTGCCCAATATAAAATGATGATAAATGAAACAGCCAGAAAGCTCTTCCGGATAAAAGATATTAATGAAGCTTCACTGCAAACTGAGTCCCGTCTATGGTGGAGTGTGGGGACAGATGAAAGTAAAAATCCTGCTTATCAGGTAGTAGGTGTGATAGAAGACTTCCGGACCGGACACTTATCTATGGGGGATGCACCACTGGCTATTCTGTATGATGAAGGAGAAAACCCTACCGAACCTTTAATGGCTAAAATAGCCGAAGGTAAACGCAAGGAAGCCATTCAATTCTTGAAGGAACTACACAACGAAGTAATGGGTGAGGGGGAGTTCAATTATTCCTTTGTCGAAGATGAAGTTGAAAAGCTGTACGATGATGACAAGAGAACGACCCGCATCTACGTCACCTTTGCCGGACTGGCTATCTGCGTTTCCTGTCTCGGACTGTTCGGATTGTCATTGTATGACATTCGCCAACGCTATAGAGAAATTGCATTGCGTAAAGTGAACGGAGCTACAGGCAAACAGATCACTTTGTTATTGGTCAGGAAGTATCTATCTATTTTGGGAGCCGCCTTTGTTGTCGCTATTCCTTTGGTTTATTATATTATTAATGACTATACCAAAGACTTTGCGGTGAAAGCTCCGATAGGAGCAGGGATTTTTGTGACAGGCTTCATCCTTACCTTACTTATCTCACTGGGTACATTACTCTGGCAGGTACGCAAAGCTGTCCGCATCAATCCGGCATTGATCATGAAGAACGAATAAGATTAAAAACGACTAAGATTACAACGAATGGAACGAACCGCTATGGAAAACTTCATACTATTAAAACTTATATTCAGAAACTGGTGGCGCAATAAACTTTTTGCGGTCATCTCTTTGGTCAGTCTTGTGGTCGGTATTTCCTGTACCAATCTTCTGATTTCGTTTGTCATCCATGAATATACGATAGAAGGGGAAAATCCAAAGAAAGACCGTATCCTGCGTCTGACCCAGCAACTACCATCCATGCAGAGCACCGGACAAGTATCATTTGTCTACGGAGGATCGGTTGCCGGAACGATAGCTCCGTTTCCGGAGATTGAATCTTATCTCCGGCTGACCGAGAAGGAGGCAACTCATATCGAAATTGAGAACCAGCGCTTCCCTCAACAGGTCATTGTTGAGGCCGACAGTTCTTTCTGCCGTTTTTTTCCGTACCAGATATTGTCCGGCAATATGAAAGAGGCCTTGATCAAGCCAGACTGTATTGCTTTGAGTGAAGAAAAAGCCATGCAATACTTCGGGAAGCTCGATTGTATCGGGCGGGAACTGTCTTTGGTATATGGAGATAAAGTTGAAATGAAAAGGGTATCTGCCGTATATCAGTTTTATGCGCAGTCAGCCCTACGTATTGATTTGCTCGGTAATTCTCAGAACCTGCAGGAAGAAGGAACTTCCTGTATGATTCTTCTCAAAGAACGGACTGACGTGTCAGCCTTTCGCGAACGTTTTGAGTCAACAGAACTGCCTACAGTGACAGGTCCCGGATATTATAAACTCCAGACATTGCAAGAATCCTACTTCGACACAAAACTGGCTGATTCCGTGAAAACATTCAGTCACCGGCAGATCGCTTTATTGAGTATCGGTTTATTATCAGCCTTTCTGGTCTTATTCATCGCTTGCTTCAATTACGTAAACCTAAGCTTTTCGCGCCTGCTGAAACAAGTAAACATGATTCATGTAGAGACATTAATGGGAGCTTCTCATTCATATATTTGCCGGCAACTTTTTATCGATACATTCCTTACTGTATTTATCGCTTTCATCCTTTCTATTCTTGTAATGGGGGACATACTTTCTCTTTTCAATTATTTCTTTGATGCCCGTCTGACTTTCGGTTTCATTCTTTCATGGAAAGTCTTTCCATTTATTCTTCTGTTTGTTTCTCTTTTGGCCATTATACCGGCCACCTATATGGCGAAGAAACTGAACCGCATTTCTATCAGCGGATATCGGCAATTCTTTCAAGGGAGAAAAAGAAGAAGCCTGGTAGCGATCCTTGTAGGCGTGCAAATGGTTATCTCCATCGGATTGATGACTGCCTTTATGATGATACGCTCTCAGCTTTCAACCATAGAAGGGCAGGGTGAACGCTTTAAAGAAGTTATAATCTTAGGTAATGAGGGGATTGCCCTGACTATCCCTTTGTATAATGACATTAAAAAACTACCCGGCATCCAAACTGCCCTGTTATCCAAAGGGCGGATAACGAGTCCTTTTAATATCATCATTCCACTAAACAGGAACGGGCAGGAAGTAATGGTAAATAAAGTTTTATTGACCGAGAACTATGAACTGCTGGACTTATTCAACATAGAACTTCTCGAACCGGAACGAACGAAGGATTTATTTTCCAAGGTAGCCCATCCGGTAGTTGTTAATGAAGCCTTTGTGCAGTTCTTTGTGCCAGCAGGAGAAGATCCGGTGGGGCAGACCTTAAGCAAATATGAGCAGGACAACGCCGGTGAAGGAACTATTATCGGTGTGTGCAAAGATTTCAGACTGACTTCTTTCAACTCTGCCATTACTCCGATGCAGATTATTCTTCAAGAGATTCCGGTCGATCAGGCAACCTACCTGTCTTGTCGTATAGATGAGGGCAGACGCAATGAGATAGTAAAAAAACTCCGGTTGCTGTGGGAGAAACACGAGCCGGGACATTCTTTTGTTTACATAGACGCCTATCAGCAATATATATCCAACAATACAGATATGGTGAATTTCTCCCGATTATTACTGGCTTATGCTATAATCAGTTTGTTCCTGACCCTTTTTGGTATCTTTGGAATTACATGGTATGCGGTAGAACAACGAAAAAGAGAAATTGCGATTCGTAAAGTACACGGTGCCTCTTCCCGCCAAATTCTATTGTTGTTGAATCGTCCGTTCTTCTATTATATTCTGATAGCCGATGTGATTGCTGTTCCTATCGTATATGTCTTGATGAAACGGTGGAGGGAACAGTTTGTGTATCCTGCGAATTGGGGAATAGAAGTATTTATAGTACCTGTCGTTTTATTAATGCTTGTAACTTTTGTCACAGTTGTCCTTAACGGATATCATACGGCATTAAGTAATCCGGCTGAGACTATTAAAACGGAATGATCACTATGAATATGCAGTTCTTCAGTATCCAGTTTCTAAGAAGATAAAACGTTCTTCCTTTGCCGTCGACTTTGAAGCTAATCAACCGTTGGAAAAACAGGAAAGGTGGTATCGGACAAAATAAAAAGCTACTCTCTTTGGGGGGGAAGAGAGTAGCTTAACTTCAAGATGCACTATAGAGTGCACTTGCTATAAAATACCTATCGAATGCTCATGTGTCAGTTAATAATAGTGCCCTTGACATCTAGTTCTCTGATAGCAGCGACAGTACTGTTTCCTCCGTCATCGGGAATCGTGAGTCTGATGTAACGTGCTTTGATCGATTTTACATAATATTCCAGGGCGGCATCCTGATTCGTGAATCCGAATCTGCCGATAGGAGTCCAGTTCACGTTATCTTCACTAGCTGCAAACTCGACCACTTTGATAGGATTGTTTGAACCTCTGCCGCGCGGAAGCAATTCCACCTGTGCTATTTGTATGTTTTGCTTCATATCTATCACAATATCATACGGTAGCGGGTCGCTTCCACCTTGCCATTTGGCATGCCAGAATGTTTCAGTGTCTCCGTCTATCAGACATTTGGCTAATCCATTGCCGGCTCCTTCTCCCGAAGCTTCCTGTGTCGTAAAGGACAGAACTTCCCAGCCGCTCTTTGATATTTTCGTTCCTTCTTTTATGATGCAAAATCCTGTGTAGGTGTCTTTATCCGCACGGATAGTGGCATCGGAAGTAACTTCGCCTATTTGCACAGGAAGCATATAATTTCCCGGAAGAATGTTATCTTTCAGCTTGTAACTGACTGTGGTCTGATCAACTCCCTGAGATAATGACGGGGATTCGGGTTTGGTATAGCACTCTGCCGGCAGAAGACTGAAATAAGTCTGATTGGCACTGTTGTACGTATCTACTACCGACTGGTTGTTGACTAAAGTACAGTTGATGTTCCATTTATTGCTAAAAGGTACTCCAATGGTAATCGGCAACTCTTTTACATTGTCGACATTGATTTCCTGTATACCATCGTTTATGATAGTTACAATGGGTTCGGAAACTTTAAATCCCAGCAGGAGGGTGGAACGGTCGGGGTTCAACTTCTCTCCTGTAGTGCTTGCTTTGAGTGGGAGAATGTATCGAACATTGTCATAGCCGCACAACGCATGAATCTTTGTCGGGTCGTATACGATAGTGCCTTTTGCCAGTCTGTCACCGGCAGATACGTTAACCGTTGTGTTAGTCATTTGATAACAATCTTCCGGAAGTATCTGGTAACTGGTTCCGTCGGCAGTATTGAGTGAGTCGAGCAGGCTTTTGTCTACGGTGAAGGTGACGGTACTGTTATTCAGTTCCAGTCCTCCGTGTTGTATCCATAAGTCAGCATTGTATTTTTCTCCTACATTATACGATTGCAGAATAGTCAGTCCGTTTTCAGACAATGACAAAATCCCTTCGGATGTATTGCTCGTATCAAAGGTTTCATCACAACCGATAATAGAGAGAGTGATGCAGCCTGATATTAGTATATAACTTATTTTTCTCATAATGCTCATTGATTTATTGTGCTTATACAATTACCATCCCGGATTCTGGACGAGGTTTTGTGTCTTTCTCATTTCGTGATCCGGTATTGGCTGTAAGTACATCTTTCTGTTGAATACAATTTTTTCAGTTTCCACTACGCGGTTGAACTCTTCGGTATCATTGATAGTTCCCCGAACATTCATACCGTGTGCATATCCGTTCTGGCGTCCTTCACCGTCTTTGTCGGCAATCATCCAGCGGCGTACATCGAAATAACGTTGACCTTCCGTTGCCAGTTCAATCTGGCGTTCGCGCTGAATGGCTGCTCTTTGCAATTCTTTATTACCGACGATACCGGGATTCAGTACTTCTACTTTCGGCAAGCCTGCCCGTTCGCGTACGAGGTTCAGATAAGTCAGTACGCGTGAGTCGCTCGGATTTACTTCGTTGGCAACTTCTGCATATATCAGATAGAAATCCGCCAGACGGAAGATTATGGAAGGACGGTTCTGACTAGCTACACCCGGACTGGTCTTGCTGATTGACCGGTTGAAGCGCTTGAAAAGCATATATCCGGTTGTAGTGGCTTGTCCTTCCTGAACGCCTGCATTACCTCCATTGTAGAACTGGACTTGTTTGCAGGTGACAGGCCATTGGCGTCCGTTGAAGAAGACAGTGTTGTAGAAACGTGCTTCACGATTCAGATAGCGGTTACTGACTGTTACGTTGGTGTAGTTCTTAGAGTATTTTCCGTCATTCTTATCCTTGTAAGTTCCATAACCATCTTCTTTATAAAGTGTTGATTTCGGCAGATAGTCGGTTTCCTTGATAGGAAGTCCGTCGTTCATATAGAAGGCATCTACGAGTTCTTGCGTTACTCCGGTCGAACCCAAACCGTTCTTTTCGCAGCGAGGAACGATTCTTCGGTCGAATGCGTCACCGTCAAGTCCTCCCCAGTCGTTGTTGGCGGTGCCCCAAATGATTTCTTTATTGTATTTCTGAAAGAGGTTGTAAACGGAGGCATCTACGTCTAGAATCTGTTCACCGGTGCTGCTTGTTGTATATTCTTTATACAGTTCGTAGCGGTTTCCGGTTTCTGCGTAATCGATGAAATCTTTGCAGGCGTTTAATGCAGTATTCCATTTGTTGTCATCACGATCCGGGAAGAGTCTTGTACCGTCTGGGTTGGTCAGAGACAGCGCTTCTCTGTATCCCCCGTTGAGAAGGGGGCTGGCTGCATATAGCCACAATTTGGCACGTACGGCCAAAGCGACACCTTTGGTTGGCCATGCGCGGTAAGATTCATTTTCGTGCATCGGTTCCTGTGGTAGTTCATTGGCTACTTCACGTAGTTCTTGATCGATATACTCTATTACTTCATCTACAGTATTTCTTGGAACGTCCTGAGTCTCTGTTGCCTCGTATACCTTATCTTTTACGAGGATAATAGGACCGTATTGTTCCAATAGCAGATAATTGTAAAATGCACGCATGAAGCGTACGTTGGCACGCATCTCATTCAGTTCGTCTTCTTCCAGTCTGTCGCCTTGCGTACCGCTGGTTGTAATCACATGAGCTTTCTCTAGGAAAATGTTAGCCTGCCGGATGTATTTATAGCAGTCGCCATAGCGGTGAAAACCAGCGGTCGCCGCATTCTTGTCCGAGTTGTTGGCCTTGGCAGCATTTCCATAACCTACTACTAGTTCATCGCAGATTGCCGCCCACGGATTTTTAAAGGCTCCTACATTCAGGCTGTTTATTCCCGAATAATCGGGGATTCCTGCAAAGACATTGGCATACCATCGTTTGGTATAGGCTACGTTTTCAAATATTTGATCTGTATTTTGCAAGCCTCCTGACATCTGGTCCGAAACAGCCAGATAATCACATGAACTGACGGAGAAGAATAATCCCATCAGCAACATATATATGTGACTTTTACTTTTCATATTTTTATCTTTTATGGTTTTTAGAATGTGAAATCAAGACCGATTGTATAGGTTCGCGGCAGCGGATAGTTAAGTCCGGCATTCGCATTTCCGGCTTCCGGATCGAAATATTTGATATGATCCCATACTGCCAGGTTATATCCCATCAGATAGATACGGGCAGCTTCGAAGCCGATCTTGCTTAAGAATTTCTTAGGTATCTGATAGCCGATTTCTATATTCTTCAATCGGAGGAAAGAGCCGTCGCGCAGCCACCATGTACTGGCAACGCGGTTATTAGCATTGTTCGCATTGCTCTTGTGCAGACGGGGAATAATTACATCCTGGCTCGGATTGTTCTCTGTCCAACGGTTTAATGCAAAGGTGCGATAGTTGGACTGGTCTACACCCCATGAGAATGGGTACCATCCTTCGGAAGTCTTTCCACCCAATAATACAGAGGTGTTCCCTGCTCCCTGGAAGAAGATGCTGGCGTAGATTCCTTTATATTCGGCATTTAAACCGAATCCGTAGATAATTTCCGGAGTTTCCGGATGACCGATTCCTCTTACACGGTCATAAGAGTCGATGATTCCGTCTCCATTGACGTCGGTATATTTGATGTCACCGGGACCAAGGAGTCCGCCTAAGGTTGGTTGTGGAATTTCCGAACGGAGTTTATAAGTCTTCAGACCGTTAGCGTTGGTGCTTACGGTAAAGTCGTCTTCGGTATAAAGTCGTTCTGCGATGTAATAGAGGTTATCTTTATCACTGACACGTTTGCCCGTAATAGCTTGGTAGTCATACTTTGGAGGAAGTTCATCATATTCCAGAATTTTATTGCGGGTGAATGTGAATGTACCTCTTGCGCTAAGTTTTACCTTGCCTATATTTTGATGAGCGTTCACAGACATGTCAACACCTCTGTTGCGAACTTTACCGAAGTTTTGCCACGGATCGTCTCTCAGACCGCCAAGCTGGGGAACAGTCTGACGTTGCAGCAGAATCTGGCTTCTGGTAGAATCGAAGTAATCAAAGATAACTTCAAGACGGTTGTCAAACAAGCCGATATCGAAACCGTAGTTTTGTTTGTCTTCTACTTCCCATCCCAAGTAAGGAGCTGCAAAACGTCCTTCTATGATACCATTGCCGATACCGTTCAGACCGCCTCCGGTATCATTGTAACCTTGCGTAAAACCTCCGGCATCCATTTTGTAGGTCGGACGGTACAAGAAACGGGTTCCTCCTGTATTGTCGTTACCGGCACGTCCGACAGAGGCTCTTAATTTGAGTTTGGGGACATACTTTTTGATCACTTCCGGGTAGAAAGACTCATTGGAAATGTAGTAGGCGAGACCTACTGCCGGGAAGAAACCGAAACGGTTGCCTGAAGCAAATGCTTCTGAACCGGTGTATCCGAAGTTGCCTTCAATGAAATAGCGTCCGCCGTAACCGTAAGTTAAACGTCCTACCAGACCTTGTTTACGATAGGGAAGTGCTACATTGTGATATTGGGTTTCCTTTTGCATGTACAATAGCATGGCACCTACTTCGTGCTGGTCGAACGTACGTTTATAGTTGATGGCAGCATCTATGTAAATCTTCTTGGTTGCGCTTGTCGCACTATTCTTAGGGTCCTGCAATTCAGGGTTTCCGGATACGACTGTGGCAAATAATAGATTGCCGTTTTCGTCGCGTCCCGTAGCATGATATCTTGTCGGATTATATTCACGGCGAACGATCATTTCACTATCATAGTCATAACTTGCGTTCAGGCGTACAGACAAACCTTTGGTGATAAAATCCAGTTTTTGGTCTACATAAACTTTGGATTGAATGGCAGTACGGTATTCTTTGGCGTATCCGGAGTTCATCAATAAGTTGTACGGGTTGCGCATGTTAGCGTCACGTTCCTGTGAGTAGGTTGAAACAGTACCATCACTGTATACAGCCGGAAATGTATAAGGAGGAGTAATCAGCATGGAACGGAATATATTGGCAGTTCCTGTTCCCGGATAATTATTAACCAGATACTGAAGTGCGAGGTCAACTCCTACAGTTGTAGTGCTTGATACGTTCATATCAATATTTGAACGCAGGTTGATACGGTCGATGCCGATGTTTGTATTATATTGTTTGGTAGGACTTCCTTTGAAAATACCACTTTCGTTGTAATATGCTGCCGAAACAAAGTATTTTGCTTTTTCTGTACCTCCACGTACATTCAAGGTATATCTGTGTGTGAATGTGTTTTTACGTAACATTTTGTCGATCCAGTTGGTATTTGGATATAGGTCCGGATCGTCATTGTTCCGGTAATGTGCAATTAAGTCATCCGAAAACTGCGGTAATTCCCCATCATTATGGAGTGCTTCGTTGAACAGGTCCAGATAGTCGGCCGAACCAACGAATTCGGGAAGACGGGTAGGGGAAGAAATGGTGTGTTCTGTCTTGAATGAAATCTTTGCCTTCTCTACACGTCCGCGTTTGGTAGTGACAAGTACTACACCATTGGCTCCCTCGGCACCATAAATGGCTGTTGCAGCGGCATCCTTCAAAACCGAAAACGTTTCGATTTCGTCGGGTTCAATGTCACTCATGCTTCTAGGTACACCGTCCACAAGTACCAGCGGAGATGTACCACCCGCAAAGGTACTTACGCCTCGAATCCAAAACTCTGCGTTATCATATCCGGGTTCACCCGAACGTTGTACCGCAATCAACCCGGCGACTTGTCCGGCAAGACTGTTATTCAGGCTTCGCGAAGGGACAACGATATCCTTTGGTTTGATGGAACTCATAGAAACGACTACGCTTTCCTTTTTCTGCTGTCCGTAGCCGACTACTACAACTTCATCCAGCGCTTTGGAGTCTTCGTTCAGCATCACATTGATGTTGCGGCGTCCTTTTACTTTTATTTCTTCGGTTACGTATCCAAGGTATGATACTTGCAAAATAGCATTGTCGGAAGGAACCATAATCTGATAACGTCCTTCCACATCGGTTATTGCTCCGACGTTTGATTGTCCTTTTACTACAACATTGGCTCCGATGATAGATTCTCCTTTGCTGTCTGTTACTACTCCTGTTATTTTAATCTTATTTTGTTGCGTTGTTTCTGAACTCTCTATGCCATTCATCGGCTTTTCCGCATTGCCGGCATTTATGAGTGGAGAAAAACATAAAGAAAAGAACAGAACACCGATTCGCGCGGTTGTGTGTACTTTGTTTGAAGTAAATAAAATGTTTTTCATAATTTTGATTTTAAAATAATAACTAGTTTACCGGTTTTGTTTGTAAACGATAGGGATAGTAAATCATAATACTGTAATATTTCCATAGGCATTGATTGTGTGTTGATTTTTGATTAAAAACTAGGTTATGAAATATAGAATTGAGTAAACTCTAAGGCG
>OHQL01000453.1_pt1 | contig 21085 bp, 24 predicted proteins | sample 1578151 | NCBI WGS metagenome assembly OHQL01 (sample SAMEA3879519, study PRJEB24766) | human gut metagenome | biome: human-associated habitat; feature: feces | place: USA | collected 1985/1987 | reverse complement strand
AAAAAGCGGCCATGCCGGGAAGCGTGGCCGCTGGAACTGGAAAAGCTGAAATCAGGACTCTTTTTTCTTTACATCACTAATCCCAAAGAGTGCAAACACCAGAGCCAAAACAATCAGCGAAATCGTATTTGCAGATACAGAGGGCATGAAATAATCGACGATATAAAAGCCGAAAAATGTAGTGATAGTATCTAACAGCACATACATACAGACGGCCATTTCCCTTGTTATTCTGTCAAGGTTAAGCAATGCTTTTGGAAATGCGCCTGCGACTAAATTCATGGGATATGAAACAATCGACGCGATTATGAAATACAGGATAAAGCCGCCGACACTCTCATACTCAAAGCCGAGCAGACGCATGATTGCACTGCTGAATATGGCGATTATGGACAAGACGGCGATGATTAGAACAGCCCCCAAAATGAATATGATTATTTTTTCCCGCTTATTGTTGTTGTTATCCAAGAGTACCTCTCCCTTATGTTTGGATTTTGAAGCTGATATGAGTATATCACAGGAAGATGAACTTTTCTACTGAAACCGGCACAACGAGACGCTACACAAAAATCGTCATTTTGACAAATCATAAAGAAGCGGATTTTACACTTTTGCCGCTATACAACCAGCCCTGTTCCGTGGTACAATGAAACCACGGAATAGTGGGGCTGGCTGTCGGAAACGGAGGATTTTATGTTAAGACAAGCCACCCAAAACCTCATTACCGCCCTTTATCCGAGATTGTCCCATGAGGACGAATTGCAAGGCGAGAGTAATTCCATATCGAACCAAAAAAGGATACTCGAAGCCTTTGCAAAACAGAATGGCTTTACCAACCTGCGCTGGTACACCGACGACGGCTATTCCGGCGCGAACTTTGTTGAGGTAAGATAACGATACCTTTTTTGCAGAGGGTGTTATCTTACCTCTTTTTGATGTATGTTAGATAGCATAACTCTTTACGTCGGCTCCTATCTGTCTGAAATAGGAGATACTTTCAGTAGGCTTGTCGCCTGTATCAACTCTGCCGACAAAGCTATAAAAGATTTCGATTTTGCGGGTGTTCGTTTCCTTATCCAGTTCGTGAATAAGAATACGGTCAATAAATTCATGGACGTTTTCGTAGGTCAGTTCTTCAATCGCTGTGTATCTGCGTACCAGTGCGACAAACCTTTTTACGTCCGCGCTGCGCTCGGTGGCGTTGTCGATTTCCTGTGACAGCTCCGCAATCCTCCGGGTCAGCGTCTTTTTTTCTTCATCATAGCCGGAAGTCAGAAAAGCAAATTGTTCATCTGAAAGTTTCCCTAAAGCGTTGTCCTCGTAGAGCTTGCGGAATAAGATGTTCAGCTCGTTAATACGGTTCTGCGCCTTGTCAAGTTCTTTCCGCTGCTGTGTCAGCGTCTTTTGTACTGCCTTTGCGCTGCACTCGTTGGCTGTTTCGATAAACTCCTGTTCATGCTCTTTCACATAAGACGTTACTCGCTGCAAGTCTGCAAGGACAAGTTCTTTCAATACGCTTTTGCGGATATAATGCGTAGTGCAGAGCATATCATTTCTTGCCCGGTTGCGGTAGTTGCCGCAAGTGTAGGCGTGTTTCCGTTCAAGCGTCCCGGCTCCGCGTACTGCATACATTTTGTAGCCGCAGTCCCCACAAAAGAGCAGCCCGGAAAACAGGTCAATTTCATCAACCTTTGTCGGGCGTTGCCGGGTGGCAATCCGCTTCTGTGCAAGTTCAAAGGTTTCTTCATCAATCAAAGGTTCGTGAGTGTTGGGGAAGAAATACCTTTTTTCCTCCGGGTTCTTTTTCGTCTTTTTCGACTTATAAGATACCTTGTAGGTTTTCCCGGTTATGGTATGCCCTAAATACTCTTTCCTTGTCAGAATGTCGTACAGTGTCTTATCCGGCCAGTTGTACCATGCGTTGAGCTGTGGGCGGGGGTGGCGTTTGCTCCCTGTCCTGCGGTAGCGCAGTTCCCCGACGGTCAATATCTCATTGTCCCGCAGCCAGTTCTGGATTTCACACATACGGTCGCCCCGTACATACATTGCAAAAATCTGTTTTACGACGTGTGCCGTTTCCGGGTCGGGTATCAGATGATTGCGGTTATCCGGGTCGATAAGGTAGCCGTAAGGAGCTTCGCCGTTGACGCGCTCGCCTTTCTGTGCCTTTGCCTGTTTGACAGCCCGGATTTTCTTTGAGGTGTCGCGGGCGTAAAACTCGTTGAACCAGTTCCGCAGAGGGGTAAACTCGTTATCTTCCCTCGCTGTGTCTACACCGTCGTTAATGGCAATGTAGCGCACTTCGTATTCGGGGAAAACAATCTCTATCAGTTCGCCGGTTTTCAGATAATTACGTCCCAGACGGGAAAGGTCTTTTGTTATGACGGTCGCCACGTTCCCGGCTTCAACCTCATGCAGCATGGCTTGAAGCCCCTCACGCTCAAAGCTCACGCCGGAAAATCCGTCGTCTACGAAAAAGCGCGTGTTGAAAAAGTGGTGTTCGTCAGCATACTTTTGTAAAATCAGTTTTTGGTTCTGTATGCTCTCGCTTTCCCCGGCTTGCATATCTTCCTGGCTCAATCTGCAATATAAAGCGGTAATCTTGTCTGTCTGTAACATTTTGTCCTCCTTTCCGACGACAGACAAGCATGGTATTTGTACTGTCTATATTATACCACATACCGCTGCCTGTGTCATGTATAAAATGTGAAGAAACGCCCTATTTCCGGGCGTTTGCGGGGTTCAGTTCCATGTCTTTGCGAATGAGTTTTTTTATCTTTTTATCCAGTGTGTCCGTTGCGCGTTCACTTGCGGACGAACATACAAGGTAAGTAACTTTTCCTATTTTATGCTCCGTTGTGGTAACGGGCGTTTGGTTTTGCGTCAAAGAAAATCCCCCTTTCTTTCGCAAACATATAATACAGTCTATGAATAGCAGCAAGTCCACTATTCAATAAAACAAAGGCTTTAATCGGACGGTTATTAGCATAACCTCATGGGAATTTCACCCCGGCATGGTTCTCATGCAGCCCTACCCATTGCCTGCGACGCTCTTAACGCTCGGACTGTGGCTGTAAGGAAGTATCATTGTATATTCTGCGTGTCGTTGCCCGCAAACCGCTACACTTGCTTTCCGGCGCGGTGTTGGTCGCTCGGCTGTCCGGGCGGGGATAACCTCACCCGGATAGCGTCATGGCGCACCCGCCGTATGGCTCGACGCAAAAGGAACGTATCCGATTTGCCCTATGCTGCGCCGCCGTTATCTTGCGCCGCTTTCTTTTTCAAGGTTCAAAATGGCTGTGCTACCCGCGTCAACAGCGGAACGGAAAAGGGGGTGAGAGAAAGCGTCCCGCCGCCGTTGCGGTTATTCCTCTGTCCTAAAGGTGAGGACAGCCATCATCAGTTTTGCTTGCAGCCGTTCCCGAATGTCGTGGTCTACGCCGAAATAGACGTTCCCGCGCTCGTCGTACAGCTTCCGCATGGAGAGGCGGGCTATGTAGCCGCTGAAATGCTGCAAGACAATCTTCATGGCGTCCGGGTCACCCTTTGTCGCTGCCACAATGACAGGATAGGGAACAAGGGCATTTTCCGGGTAGCCGGGTTCGTTACCATTCGTCCCATTCATCAGCATTTTCCTCCAGATATTTTCTTAATTTCTCAAAAGAGCTTGTCCGCCTGTACTGTATCGTGCTTCTCGATGTATTGAACAACTTCGCAATCTCGGTGTCGTTCATTCCCTCGAAATAGTACAGGAGTACGGCTTTGCGCTTTTCTTCCGGCAAAGTACGGATTGCTTCAAGAAGCAGCTTTGGCGTGATTTTCTTCCCGGCTTTCTCAAAGACGGTTTCGGCGGTTTCCCGTTTGAAATATTCATCAAAGGTATGAAGCTGCCGCGCTTCGTCTAAGGGCAAATCGGAAAAGGTGACTTCCCTTGCCTTATGCCTGTGCAGCTCCCTGTGAGCGTCACACGCTTCATTGTGCAGCACCGTATTACAAAACTTCTGAAAAGCACACTGTTTGTAAAACTCCCTGCTATTAGGTTCCACATTCTCACCTCCTTTCTCGTTGGAAAGTTGGTGGTGCTTCCCCCTTTTCGCGGGGCAATACGGCGTTTTTGAAAAACGCCGAAGATTTTTTGAAATTTTTTCAAAAAATTTTTTGAGCAGCAAAATACGCCTGTCCGAAAAGCCCGGACAGGCGTATAGGTATTGTAAGCAGTATTTAGATGATTAGACAGTTCATAGTCAAGGGTAGAGAGGTTCCCGGCGGTGGTCGGGCTTTTTTTGATATGTCAATGACCGTCGGATTTTGTCGATAGGGTATGTGCTTCATGGCGGCTACCTCCTTTAGCCGCCGATTTCAACAGTGATACCGCGTCATTTCATTAGAAGATAAAAAGAAACGGCGGCTTTGATTTTTCAAAGCTGCTGCGGAAATCAAAGAACGACAAGCAACAGTTCTGATTTTGCTCCAATATGGTTATTAGGGGCACAAATTAAAATCAAAAAAGAGCCGATAACAGCAGTATTTCAAACTGCATATTATCGGCTCTGCGTCTGTGCGTCTGGCTCTTTTAATTAAATTATTTCTGTTGTTTTTTGGCTTTATTATATGTATTAGCTAACTGTCCACAAGCTGCTTTAATCTCTCTACCATGAGAAACTCTCATGGTAACTTCAAGTCCTGTTTGCTCTAATTGATGTTTGAACGCAACCATTTCTTGTTTTTGTGGTGCTCTAATTTTTGAATTACTCGTCGGGTTGTATTGCAGCACGTTAATCATAACATTTTTGCCCTTAAACCATTTTGCAAGTTGCCTTATATCTGAGGAACGGTCATTTATACCTGGTAAAAGCAAATACGCAAATACCACTTTTCGATTATGCCTTTGAGAATAGGACAATGCTTGCTTAACAACATCTTCAATAGCGTACATGTGCATATGAGGAATGATACAGTTTCTCGCAGCCTGTGTTGCTGCATGTAAAGATATTGTCAACTGAATTTTTAGATGTTCTTCGCGCAATTTTTTTAATTGATTAACTGGACCAACTGTTGATACGGTAATGCCGTCGGTTGGAAAGTTAAGTCCATTTCTATCTCGAAGAATATGGATTGCTGCAATCAAGTTGTCGTAATTGAATAAAGGTTCTCCCATTCCCATAAAAACGATACGATTTACTTTTTGACGTATCAATACAACCTGCTGCACAATTTCAGACGGTGTTAGATTACGAACAAAACCATTGCGTCCGGACTCACAAAAAATACAGCCAACAGAACAACCAACTTGCGTACTTACGCAAACAGTCCCACCATCTCGCCGTTTAATAAAAACCGTTTCAATATACCTGTTATCTTTCAATTCATAAACATACTTTTCAGTATCGCTACTTTTATAGACTTTTTTTGTTGATATTGATAGATTTTCTTTGTGAAATGGCTGTTTATACAATTCCGTATATAAGGCTCTTGCTTTATCCTCTCCAATTACTTCCGACATTTCTTTGTAAGTAAATCCGTATGGGTCATTCAATATTTCCGTAGGTGTACTTTTAGGTAAGTGTTTCATTTAAATATCCTTCCTTTTCAAAATTAAAAAGTTTGTTTTTCAGAGTTTTTGATTATGATTTCTAGTTTTTCAACATCAACGATATGCGTTAATTTACATTTAGGGCAGAAAAGAGGAAAATTTCTTAATACCGTATTATAAAATACTTGAACCCTCGTCTTTCCGTTACAAATTGGACATTTTATCCAATATTTTTCAAGCATAATATTTCTCCTTTTGCGCAAAAAAATGCAGGTCAATTCTCAACATGAGCATTGACCTGCATTTATACATATAATACTACAACAAAATTAAGGCATAGTTTTTATACTATGTCTATACGTCGTTAGTTTTGTTGTATAGCATACGCAAAATAAGCATGACAAAAAAGCCCATATTGAAAATGGGAAAAATCTTTTTTGATTTCAATGCTTATCGAATACGCATGCTATGTAACATAAACATTCCCCCCCTTTTATATAATATTATATACAAAAGCAGCTTGTTGTCAACATATATATATATGAATTATTTTGGCTAACTGATAGAACTACGTAGACATATCCAAGAAGAAAGGGGAACAGTAAAATGTAATAGGGTGAATAACTATGGCAAAAAGACCAGTACCACGATACGACTTTAAGGCTTTTGGGGCAGCGATAAAGGCAGCGCGTGAGGGATGCAAGGAGAGCCGCAAGAAAGTAGGCGACGAAATGTTTATCTCGCCGCGCTACCTTGCGAACATTGAGAACAAGGGGCAGCACCCAAGTTTACAGATATTCTTTGAGCTGATACAGCGTTACCATATATCCGTAGACCAATTCCTTTTAGAAACGCCGCCGGAGAAGAACACGCAGCGGCGGCAGCTTGACGCGCTTCTTGACGGTATGAGCGATACAGGCATACGGATTGTAACCGCAACGGCAAAGGAGATTTCCGAAGTCGAAAAAGAGGGCGAATAGGAATGTCCGACTTAAAACTGAACAGGATTTAGAAAGCGTTGTAATCTTTTTTGAGGTTGCAGCGTTTTTCTTTTGCGTAAGTTTGGCAAAATCGCTTTTTCTCCGTAGTAGGTGATAAGAGCCTAAAGGATAAAAACATTCGTAGCAAGCATAGGAAGCGGGTACCCACTTCCGTATTTTCGCCCTCCCGCGCTGCGGCGCGTCGGTTGAAAATTGCTTGTTGGGAAGTGTCCCAAACCCTCGGAACGGAAAGGAAAGGAGCGAATACATGGACGGACGCAAAAGGACGGTACAAATCAAATTCAGAGTGACGGAAGCGGAACGGGATTTAATACTGGAAAAAATGAAGCTCGTACCCACCCGGAACATGGCGGCGTATCTGCGGAAGATTGCCATTGACGGGTATATCATTCAGATAGACCACGCCGATATAAAGGCTATGACCGCAGAGATACAGAAAATCGGTGTCAACGTCAACCAGATAGCACGCCGCGTAAACGCGACGGGGAACGCATACCAAGAGGACATAGAGGAAATAAAGGGGGTGCTTGCGGAGATATGGCGGTTACAAAGATTAAGCCTATTAAAAGCACTCTAAGCAAAGCCCTTGACTATATCGAAAACCCGGACAAGACGGACGGAAAAATGCTTGTGTCCTCTTTCGGCTGCTCCTATGAAACGGCAGATATTGAATTTGAATATACCTTGTCCCAAGCACTCCAAAAGGGGAACAATTTAGCCTTTCATCTGATACAGTCCTTTGAGCCGGGGGAAGTCGATTATCAGAAAGCCCATGAAATCGGAAAGCAGCTTGCCGACGCGGTAACAAAGGGGCAGCATGAATATGTACTCACGACGCACATTGACAAAGGACACGTCCATAACCATATCATTTTTTGCGCGGTGAACTTCGTAGACCACCACAAATACAATTCCAACAAAAGGAGCTATTACGGCATACGGAACATGAGCGACAAGCTGTGCCGGGAAAATGGCTTGTCCGTTGTCGTCCCCGGCAAGGGCAGCAAGGGAAAGAGCTATGCGGAGTACCAGGCAGAAAAGACGGGTACAAGTTGGAAAGGCAAGCTGAAAACCACTGTTGACGCGCTTATCCCCCAAGTTTCCAGTTTTGAGGAATTGTTGCAGCGGTTACAGGCGGCGGGCTATGAGATAAAGCCGGGGAAATATGTGTCATGCCGCGCCCCCGGACAGGAACGCTTCACCCGTCTTAAAACCCTCGGCGCGGATTATACAGAGGAAGCCATAAGGGAACGGATAGCGGGCAGACGGGCAAAGGCGGCGAAAGCCCCCAGAGAGCAGCGCGGCGTTTCGCTGCTTATCGACATTGAGAACAGTATCAAGGCGGCGCAGAGTAAGGGCTATGAACAGTGGGCGAAAATCCACAATCTGAAACAGGCAGCAAAGACCATGAATTTCTTGACGGAACATAAGATTGAACAGTACGCGGATTTAGTCAGCCGGATTGAAGAAATGGCAGCGGAAAGCGGACAGGCGGCAGACGCATTGAAGAACGCCGAAAAGCGGCTTGCGGACATGGCGGTGCTTATCAAGAATGTTTCCACCTACCAAAAGACAAAGCCCGTCTATGACGCATACCGCAAGGCAAGGAACAGGGAGAAGTACCGCGCCGGACAGGAACAGGCGATTATCCTACATGAAGCCGCCGCAAGGTCGCTGAAAGCGGCGGGCATTGCGAAGCTCCCGAACCTCGCCGCGCTGCAATCGGAATATGAAGCCCTCCAAGCGCAGAAAGAAGCCCTTTATGCCGACTATGGGAAGCTGAAAAAGAAAGTCCGGGAATATGATATTATCAAGCAGAACATTGACAGCATTTTACAGGCAGACAGGCAGCCGGAACGGGAAAAGGGAACAGAGCGCGGATAAGGATAGCAAAATCCCCGCCGCTGTGCTATGATAAGGCTATCAAATACAGACAGGAGCGTTGAAGCATGGAAAACCAGAAAATGCCGGAATATGAAACCATACGCGCCGCCGTTGCCGGGGAAAAATGGGCGGTGGAGAAAGTCGTGGAGTGCTACAAGGACGAAATCGACAGGCTATCGACGGTAGCGGTCAGACAGCCGGACGGAAGCACGAAACAGGAAATCAACGAAGATATGCGCCAGTCTATCACAAAGAAGCTGATAGAAGCCCTCCCGCAGTTCCCGCTTGAAGAAATGGAAAAGGGAAATGTCAGATAGGCAAAAAAAGAACAGGACGCGGAAGCCAGTATATGACTTCCGCGCCCTGTCTTTTTATGGGTGCTGTTTTCGTGAATGTTACGCAGTAGAACGCCATTTTCGGGGGTAAAGGTATAAAGTATCCCCTTTCTAATTTTCACGCCCGGAAAGCCCTGCAAATCAAGGGGTTTTCCGCGCCTACTGCGTAACAGGGGCGCGTCTTTTCCTCATGCGCTCGGCGGCTTGTCTGCGGGTGATACGCTTCCGGCAGACGGGGCAGTATTTAACACTGTTAGAGCTTGACGCAAAGAACACGCCGCACTCGGTACACTTCTTCTTATCCCCTGTCTGGTAAAGCTCCGCATAAAGCAACCTGTCGGCGGGAAGCACCGCAACCCGGAACCACTTGCAGAGAAGCGAATAGGAAATGAGCTGCGGACATACGCACTCGTCCCCGTCGTCCAGTAAGATACAGTTCCCGTTATCATAATTGCAGCACGTCCGGCGCACAAGGGCGTTGACTTTCCGGCTCTGGGGCGGCGTCAGCCGCTTAACCCCGTTCATACTTCATCAGCGGCGTAAATGGGAAGCTCCGCAAATTCCGCTTCGGTCAAAGCGTCCACTTTGGAAAGGGTGCGCTTTGCAAGCTCCCGCATATCCGCGTCCATGTAGGGCAGCGCGGCGTTGACATTCTCAATCAAAGCCCGCTTGCCGCCCTCGTTGTAAATGCTCAAAAGGTTTGTTTCTTCAACAGTCAGTCTAATCATGCTCATACCTCCATATCGTGATTTTTTGTTTTTGCCGCCGCCTTTTTCGGGGCGGTCTTTGCCTTGTCTGCTTTAAGCTGCGCCCGGATAGAGGGGCGGGGCTTCCTTATCTCCCTGTCCCGGTTCTCCCCCTTGTCAATCAGCGCATACGTCCCATGTCTGCCCTCGATTTTGGAAAAGGAAAGGGTCTTGTAGGGCAGCATGGAGAAAAGGCGGTCAGTGTCCTTTGTGGCTGCAAGCCGCATGAACGCCGGGGAAAGCTCTGCCATGAAATGGGTCTTGTTCGGGCTGTTCGGCTCGTAATGCCGCTTCATTTCCCGCACAATGCGCCGCGCTTCCGTTTCAATCAGCCCGTCCCGCAAGGCTGTGATATGCGCCTTGAAGTCCCCCGGCGAAAGCTGCTCCCGGCTGCGCCGTTCTTCCTGTAAGAGCGATTGCAGCGCGTCCGGGTCGTTGGGTAGGGCTTCAAAGCGTTCAAACTTCCCAAGCTGCGGGTCTGGGGTTCCGTCAAAATATCTCCCGGCTTCCTGTACCCTTTCCCCATGCTCATAAATCAGCTTCACCGTATCGGCGGGCAGTTCCTTTTCCTTGACGCGCTCATAATGGCGGGCATAGTCAAGCTCATACAGGTTGCCCTTGATTTTCCCGCACTCCGTTCCCGTCAGCTCGATTGCATAGGCAAGGACGCGGTCGCTTGTCTGCTCCATGTAGAAACGCCATGTGTTGTGGGGCGCGGTGTCTTTGAGGAAAACGTTGCGCTCCCGGAAACAGTGCGTCCCGGACGGGCGGCAGAACCACAAAAGTGTTTTGTCCTCCCTGTTGGGGCTTGCCGCCGCCTTTGCGATAATCTCTTTATCAATGTCTAAGTCGCTCTGGTAAAAGCCTGTGTTCTGCTTCATAATCGCTTCAAGGGAAGCGAACAAATCCACGTTTTCAAATTTGCTCTGTTCCGGCATGGGTCAGCTCCTTTCCAAGTCCTGTGACTTCTGCTTTGCGTTTTTCTTCTGCGCCTTTTCCTTGTCGGCTCTAAGCTGCGCCCGGATAGAGGGCTTCTTTTCCGGCTTCGCTCCCTTGCCGCGCTCCTTGTCGGCTTTGACAGCGTTAGCCAGGTCAACAAGGGAAATCTGCTCGCCCGCCTTTACCTTTGCTTCCAGTTCGTCAACGGTGGGGGTGTTGTTGATGATACCGTCAATCATGTTCCCGTTCTGCTCTGTGGTCTGCTCGGCGGTTTTCAAGGGATTGTCCCGCTGCGCCTGTTCTGCGGCAACGGCAAACGCCCGCGTCCCATTCCCCATAATCAGATACTTTCCGTCGTCCGACTGGTGGTGAAAGCCATATCCGGCGGCTTCTATCTGCTCCCGGCTCATGGCGGTCACATGGAAAGTCCCCCTCGGTGTCTTGACAGTTTCGCCCGTTTCCAAGTCGTCCGGGGTAAGCTGCTTTTGCTCCTGTAAAAACTCCGGCACTTCCCGGAAACCTACACTGTCAACGAAATGCGCCGCGTCCTGTCCGTCCTGATGAAGCACTACCACGTCCGAAACGGAAAGGCTGTGTCCCTTAAAGTCTTTGGGGTGGTCGATATTGAAACGGGCGTAAATATCTTCAAGGGAAGTTTCCGGCGCAAGGGGCGCGGAATAGACAAGCTCATAGTTCGCCCTGTCAACCACATTTCCCGCCGCCTGCAGGCGGTCGTATGGCTCAAAGCGGAAATCCCTTGTTTCGTCCCCGCCTTTTATCTGGTAAATGGAAAAGGTGTCTTTGTCCTGTCCGGCGGTCTGCGCCGTTTCCTGTGCCTTTGCGTAAAGCTGCTTCACGTCGCCCTCGGTCAGCTCGCCGCTTTTGAGCTGCCCCATAAGCTCGCGGCATTTCTCCGGCGTTCCCGTATAAAGCACGTCGCCCATTTTCGCCCGCCCGTTCTCCTGTGTCACATAGGCTTGCAAGAGGTGGCTGTTTTCCCGGCTGTCGCTGTAAGGGTTCCGGCGCACTCTGTAAATCGTTTCCGGGGTAAAGGCTTCTTTCGGGGCTGCGCCCGCCTTTTCCTGTGCGCCGGATTTTCCCGGTGCGGCTGCTTCCGGCTTCTCTTTCCCGGCTGTATCTGCCTTTGCCGGGGCTTCCGGCTGCGGCTGTTCTTTCGGGGCTGCCTTTTCCTCTCTGGTGGGCTGCTCCTGTCCGGCGGTCTGCTCCTTGTCCTGTGCCTTTTGCAGCTCCGCAAGATTTTCGTCTATTGAATTGATAATCTCGGCGGCTGCGCTGCGTATCGTTTCAAGGGAGCTTTTCAGCTCGGACAGCTCCCGCCCGCTGCTCCACCCGGCGACGTAGCCGAAAGAGTAGTCCGACGTATCAAGCCCGTAATGTTGGCAGACAGTATAGGCGACGCTTTCCGCTTCGACTTCGCGGGTGCGGCGGTCAACGTGGGGCTGCTGCTCGTCCTTTGGCGCGTTGAGGTCAATGTCGTGCAGCTTCGCATGGGCGATTTCGTGAATGGCGGTCTTTAAGGTCTGTAATTCGCTCATGCCCTCGTTGATAGCAATGCGCTTGTCCTCCAAGTGGTAGTAGCCATGAGAGCCGCCCTCGATATTCTCAAAGGCGATAGGAACGGGGGAAGTCTTTTCAAGGGCTGCGAAAAAATCCTTGTAGCGGTCAACGTCGCCTGTCAGCTCGTCAACCGCAATGTCCGGCAGCTCCTTTCCCTCGGTCTGGGAAACGTCAAAGACGGATACCACCTTGTAGGCGGGTATGGTGATTTCCTTTTCCTCGGTGACGGGCTTTCCGTCCTTGCCGATTATGGGCTTCTGCGTGTGCGGGTCGATTTTCTGCATTTCCTGTTTGATTTTATAGGGTGACGGAGCAATGATTTTAATTCCCTTTTGCCCTTTCATCACGTTTCGTTCAAAGTTGTTCTTCCAAGCGGAAAAGCCCGCCACAAGGGAAGCGTCCGGCTTCTGCATGGCGATAAGGACGGTGTTTCGGAAGCTGTAATTATGGAATTTTGACATGACTTTCAGATATTCCTTGTAACGCTCGCTGTCAAAGAGTTCCGCAATACCCTGTTCCAGACGGTCGGTAATCTCTTTTAATTTCTCGGCGGGCTTCTCGCTCGTCAGCACGATAGGGATAACCGGGCGCGGCTCCTGTGGCTGCTCTGCGGTCTGCGCCGTTCTCTGCCCCGGCGCGGCTGCGTCCATTTCTACCTTTTCCGGGTCGGGGCGTGACCGCTGCGGGGGCTGCGGCGTTACCCGGTATTCCTGTGGCACGTCGCGCCCGTCGTACCATTCTGTAAAGGTGTTGCGGTTGTTGTAGATATAGCCCTTTTCGGTAAACATACCGTCGTCGTTAATGGAAGCGTCCCGCCCGTATTCCTCATACATGAAATACTTTTTCGCTTCTTCGGGAAGTTCCGGTTCTTCCAGTTCATCAACCAGATAACGCCCGTATTCTTCTTCATTGTGGACGGACGGATAAATCCAGTAGCAGTCAAGGTTCTGTGCAAGGTTGATGATGTCCTGTAAGCTGTCGGCATGGTCGCCGTATTCAATGGCTGCAATGAATTTCTCCCGGTCGTCGTCAAACTGCATTTCCAAGAGCTTCCCTAAATAGTTCAGCTCGTCGGGGTGGGAATACTCGCTTAAATGCTCCGTCAAGCCGGGGATAGTGGATTGAAATTCTGTGAAATGCCATTCCTCATAGTGCTTGAAGTCAATCCCGATACGGTCAAAGACTTCTTTCAGATGTTCGGCAGTCGTGGGGAACGTCACCCATTCGCCCGCGGGTCTGCCCTCGGTGTACTTCCCAAGATTGGAAAGATAGCCGCTTAAAATCGGTTCTGCCATTTGTCTGCTCCTTTCTTCGTTCATCATGCGGTGCATAAGCTCGTAATCTTCGTAGCTCTGTCTACCGTCAAATACATAGGGGTCAAAATCCTCTCCGTCCCGGTAGGGCTTTTCGGAAAAGGGAAGCCCCGCTTCATGGGCGGCTGCCCTCGCTTCCTCGATAACCTCCGGGGGAAGCCTGTCGTCATGCGCTCCGATAAAACCGTCAATGTCGTTCATGCTGTTTTCGTAGTGGTAACGCACTCCGGCGGTCAGCTCGTCAAGGCTCATGTCCTCGCCTAAATGCCCGCAGTAATAGCCGTTTAAGATAACGGCGGCGGGGTCGGTGCTTTTGATTTCCTCTAACCGGCTCCTGTCCTCCGGGTAGAGCGTATCGTCCATATCAAGATGAAAATATTCCGCGTTCCATGAACGCCCCTGTTTCCAGAACGCCACCCATGCGATACCGTCCCTAAGCTCGTCTTGATAGTCCTTTACAGTGTCCCGTAAACTTGCCATAAATGAAAACCTCCTTTCTCTGCGTCAGCGTCATAAGCTGCATTTTTTGGCTGCATAGCCTACTACGGTACACCCGCATTTCTGCCAAAGATTTATGAAAATTTTCAGAGGGTGAAGCCCTCCGCAAAAAGAGGGTTTGGGAAACTTCCCAACAAGCAAAATCCCCGTCCGGCGCGTCAGCGTCGAAAGGGGATTTACGGAAAAGGGTACTCTTTTCCTATGCTTGCTATTCAAGTTTTTAGTTCTTCTGCACTTCGATACGGTAGTTGACGTATTTCCCGCCAGTGTCAGCCAGAACGATAGTTCCGTCGTAGGTCTTGCCTGTTTTCGGGGAGTAGAGCTTCTTCACATTCGCCTTGCCGGATTTAAGGAGCGCGGCGGCAATCTTCGCGGAAAAAGCGGTCTTGCGTTCCTCGAAAAAGCGGTCATTCTTCCACATGACAAAGGCACATTCTTTGTTGCTGCAATAATAGTTTTTCTTCCCCTCATGGACGGGGGAACCGCAACGGGGGCATTTGCCGACAGAGGGCTTTTCCTCCCGGAACAAATCCTTTTTCCCGTCCAGTGCTGCGGCGTGTGTCTGCACAAGCTCCCGCGCCATAGCTTCAATGCCGGACAGAAATTCGCCGGGGTCTGCGGCTCCCTTTGCTATCTGCGTCAGATTGTTTTCCCATTCTGCGGTAAGCTGCGGGGAAGTGAGCATATCCGGCAAGATTGATACAAGGGCGGCTCCATTCTGCGTGGGGATAAGCTGCTTGCCTTTGCGCTCTGCAAAGCCGCCCTTTACCAGTTTTTCAATGACAGCGGCGCGGGTGGCGGGAGTGCCAAGCCCCCGGCGTTCCGCGTCCGGGTCGGTGTCCCCGTTCCCGGCTCGCTCCATAGCAGAGAGAAGCGACGCTTCGCTGTGGGGCTTCGGCGGCGTTGTGGTATGCTCCGTTACTTTTGCGGCGGGGTTAGGAAAGCCCTGTCCCTCGGAAAGCTCCGGCAGCGTCACGTCTGCATTTTCCCCGTCCTCCGCTTCGGGCTTATCTTTCAGCGTCGCCCGGTATCTGCGTTGAAGCTCTTTCCAACCCTCCGCAAGTACGGTCTTTCCCCTTGCGGTGAAGTCTGTCCCGGCGCATGAGAAAACCGCCGTAACCGCTTCATAAATATGCGGCTCGGCGGTGGCAAAAAGCAGACGCGCCCCCGCAAGGGTAAGGATATTCTTCTCGCTTTCCGGCAGCGCGTCCGGGTCAGCCTTTGCAAGCTCCATAGTGGGAATGATTGCGTGGTGGTCTGATACTTTTTTACTGTCTAATACCTTTGCAACCTCCGGCGTGAAGTCCGCGCCCGCCATAAAGGGGAGCTTTTCGCAAAGCAGCGCGATAATGCCCGCTGCGGTGCCGCCCGTGTCGTCAGTAAGAAAGCTGCTGTCCGTCCTCGGATAAGTAAGGAGCCGCTTTTCATAAAGGGATTGTGCAAGGTCAAGGGTCTGCTTCGCGGTGTAGCCGAAAATGCGGTTCGCTTCCCGCTGCAAAGAGGTAAGGTCAAAGAGCTTCGGCGGGGCTGCGGTTTTCTTCTCTCTGGTGAGGGAAACGCATACCGCCGTTTCCGCTTCGCAAGCCCCTTTCAGCGCGTCGGCTTCTGCCTTGTCGGAAATCCTCCCGCTTGCCGCTTCCGCGCCGGATAAATCAAGGCGCACATGATAATATTTTTCTTTCTGGAAATGGGAGATAGCCGCGTCCCGGTCGGTGAGCATTTTTAAGGTCGGGGTCTGGACGCGCCCCACGTTCAAGGTCTTTCCATACAGGCAGGAGAAAAGCCGGGTGGCGTTAATGCCGATAAGCCAGTCAGCCTTTGCGCGGCAGAGGGCAGACGCAAAGAGCGCGTCGTATTCCCGCCCGTCTTTGAGGGAAGCAAAGCCCGCCTTAATCGCCCCGTCCTCCATTGAGGAAATCCACAAGCGGCGCATGGGCTTCTTGCAGCCCGCCGCTTCGTAGACAAAGCGGAAAATCAATTCTCCCTCGCGCCCCGCGTCACACGCATTTACCACTTCGGAAACGTCGGCGCGGTGCATAAGCTCTTTTAGGGTTTTGAATTGCTTCCCCTTGTCCGGGTCAACGGTGTACTGCCATTCCTCCGGCAGAATGGGTAAGCTCTCAAAACTCCATTTTTTATATTGCTCCCCGTAGGCGGCAGCTTCCGCAAGCTGTACCAAATGCCCGACGCACCATGAAATGAGGTAGCCGCCGCCCTCGATAAATCCGTCTTTCTTTTCTTTAACGCCAAGCGCGGCGGCGATAGTCTGCGCCACGCTCGGTTTTTCTGCAATTACAAGTCTAAGTGCCATGAAAAAATCCTCCTTTCAGCATTCCAGCTCGCTTGCCTTTTTCTCCTGTACCTGTTTCAGACAGTAGCCCACACAAGGGAGCTGCCCTTTGTACGGGCAGGAAGCGCAAGCCGGGGAATGGGGAACGGGCGGCGCATTGTCACGCCGCCCGCCCGGTCTTTGTATCATCATCTTTTCAAAGGGATTGTCGGTAAACAGGGTCATGCTTCCTCGTCCTCCTGTTCTTCATCAGAAAGCCCGTCCCCCTCGTCCGGCTCCGGCTCGTCCTCGTCGTAATCGTCAAAATCGAAATCTTCAAGGTCGGTGTCGCCCTTGACGTTCTGCTTTGGCTTCATAAACTTAAAATAATAGAACGCGCCCCCGCCGCCAAGAAGTGCCACGACAAGGAAAAGCACAAGCCCGCCCGCATTGCCTTTCTCTTTGGGCAGCTCCGGCGGTTCCTCGGTTTCCGGCTCCGCTTCCTTGCCGCTGCAAGCGGTCATGTTGTCCTTGCAGACGGGGCAGCTCACATTTACCTTTCCGGCTTCGCATTTCTCGGTGCAACTGCAAACGGCGGGCGGGGCTGCTTCGGTGCTTCCGTCCTCCATAAGTGCTAAGAGGTCGGCTTCGTCCACTTGATTAAGGAAATGTACGGTGTCCTCGCCCTCGTCGTCCCGGTCAATGAGGATATAAAAGTAATTGCCGTTTTTGGTCGTTACGGTGATAAGCTGCTTGTTGCCGCCGAAATCGTCTACAAGGGTCGCGTTCCCGTCCGGGGTAAGGGGTTCTTCCTTTTGGGGTTCCTCGTAGACAACGCCGCTGTCGTTGGTGTCGTCCTCTCCCTCCGGGGTCTGTGCAAAAGCGGTGACGGAAAAGCCGCCCATAAGTACAAGGGCGGCGCAAAGTGCGGTCAAGGTTCTAAGGATTTTCTTATTCATTCTCGGTGTCCTCCATTTCTTCGGTGTCATGGTCTGCGGGTTCTGCGGGGTAGCCCGGCGCGGCTTCCATACCCGGAATACCGCCCCCGGAAAGCATAGCGGAAAGCTCATGCGGGGAAAGGCGCATGGAGCGCACAAGCTGTACGATTTGCAGGTTTTCCGCTTCGGTTTTCTGCGCTTCAAGCCCCCTTAATCTGTTCTGGTACTCGGTGATTTTCTCGCGGGTCTTTGCAATCTCTTTGTCGATACGTTCAATCTTGTTCATAGCCATAAATAAATTTCTCCTTTCAGATTTTCAGTGTTATGTTTGTTTTTAGTTCCAGTTCATCAGCCCGTAGCCCTTGATACAGGAGTAATTAACGGGGTAGCTCTTTATCTTGCAGGCGTCGCCGGAATTGCCCTCGACGGTATAGACGCGCTCCCCGTCCGTCCCGATAACAAGCCCTACATGGTCTGCGCTCCCGTCCCCGTCCCAGTCGAAAAAGATAGCGTCGCCGGGGGCGATATTCTCATAGCCCCTCGCGCCCCATTGCCCGCGTGACTGGAACCAGGGTACGCCCTGTGACTGGCACCCGGCAAAGCGCGGCTCGCTCTTTCCGGCTTGATTGTAGCACCATGAAACGAAACAGGCGCACCATTCCACGCGGCTGTTAAATCCGTACCAGCTCCAAAAGGGTCGCCCGCCCACGTTGCCGACTTGCCGCTTTGCAAGGTCTACAACGGCGGTGTTGCCGGGGCGTGTGCCGTTTACAAGCTGTACGCCGCTTAAATCCTCGGACGCGCCCATATCGGGGGAGCCGCCGCCGAAAATCAGCGGTTTGTTGCCGCTTGTTTCCAGATAGACGCGGTACATTTCAAGCTGCTGTGGCGTTAGAAGTTCCTCCGCAATCTCGGAAATGGGCTTGTTCGTCAGCTTCACGTTGAGGATATGGTACTCGTAGGGTACTTCCTCGGTGGTCGTTTCCCCCGCCGCAAGTTTGTATTTTTTGTACTGCTTGACTGCAAAATGTTCCGGGTCTTTTTCTTCCAGACGTTCAAACATGAGGTCAACCGGGTTCTGGAAATCCTCGTCGTCCTCGCGGGCTTCCGACGCATTTATCATTTCAAGCAGCGTCGTGAAGTTCTTCTCGTCCTCTGGGGCTTCATACCAGATATAGCCGATTAGTGCGGTGTAGTAGAGCTTTTCCGCTTTCACCCAGAAATCCTCGCCGGATTTTTCCCCGTCGCCTTTGGTGTTGGCGATAATGGTATTGACTAATTTCAAAATGTCCTTTTCGCTCCGCAGATAGGCAAAGGGATTGTATTTCATGGATTTTTTGAAGTTAATCGTATTTAGCACTTTGATACGGTATTTGTACCGCTGCAACATTTTCCCGGTTTCCAAAATCAGTGTTCCTTTCGGGTCAGTGACGATATACGACGTTGGAAAATCCTTTGACGTACATTGCATGAGCGACGGTTTCACAAAGAACCGGGTCTTGCCGCTGCCGGAACCGCCGATTACAAGAATATTTTTGTTTCTTGCGTATTTCGGCTGCTTCGGGCGGCTGTTCATGGTGAGCCGTTCCGTCTGCGTTAAGGGGATATTGTTCTCAAATACCGGGTCTGTGTACGGCTTTATGTCGTCAGCCCCGCCCCAACGCGCCGAACCGTATTCTGTCCCGCGGCGGTATTTCTTCGCGTTCTTGCCTTTGGTGTAGATAATCAGCCGGACAATGACCGCCCCCGCAATGCCGATAAGTAAGTCTGCCGGGTGGAAGCTCGGCGCGATACTGGAAAAGGCGGTGGTAAAACCGTCCCCAAGATGTAGCAGCTTTGCGCTTGCGTCCGCGCCGGGGGATAGACGGACAGCCGCGCCCACTTTATCAAAGAGCCAGACAAAGAGCAGATACGGGAGATTTAGGATAAGCAGCTTCTTGATTTCCGGCTTCATAGCGATACCTCCCTGTCCTTGTTCTTGACCTTTGCCCGTTCCGCGTTCTTGCCCTGTGCGGCTTCTTTGAGCGTAGAGAGCAGCTTTCGGATAGAGGGCTTTTTCTCCTGTGTCAGCTTCTTTGCGGAAAACTCCTTAAAGGCTGCGGTCAGCACGTCCGCGTCCCGCCCCTTGAAGAAAACCAGATAGCGGGGCGGGCTTTCCGTTGCGTCCTTTTTCAGCGCAAAGTCGATACCGTACTTTTTCGCCGTACTCTCAAAGGCTTTGATATTGCCCTCGGTAATCTCAATGTTGGAAACGCCCGCGTTCTGCTTCATAAGCTGCTTTAAGCTCTGCTTTCCCTGTGGCGGTTTTGCAAGCTGCTTTTTGCCCTTTGACAGTATGGCTTTCATTGCCTTTTGGAGCGTCTGGGCGGTCAGCTTCCCGGTCTTGATGTAAAGGGCTATGGTCTTTTCGTTTACTTCGTCCTGCAATTCCTCGCGTCCTCCTTTCGCGTTTCTTTATGGGGCGGCGGTCAGATACGCACCCGCAGCCCGTTCAAGTCCTCGGCTCTGATACCCACAAGATACCAGTTGTCGCCGTACTCAATCCGGGTCGGCTTCCACTTGCCCCGCACGAATACGTCAAAGCACTCACCGCAATGCAAGCCCCCGTAGTAGCTGTTTAAGTCAAAGCGAATGTCGTAACGGTCGGTGCGCTCGTCAAATACCAATGCTCCTGTCATTTTCTGTGCCATAATAAAATCCTCCTTTTGTTGTTTTACAGGCTTTCGCCCGGTTTGAATGAATAATAGTCCGGGTCGCCGTACTGCGGCTTCTTCGGTGACAGTGCGCCGCTTGCCATGTCATGGGCGACAAGGGAAGTGTAATAATTGCCGATAGTGGACGGGGCGTTGAAAAGGGCTGCTTTCAGATATTGCTTGATGTTGCGGATTTTCGTTGTGTTCTCCCGCATACAGTCAAGCACAAAGCGGATATGCTCGCCGTCCAGTTTCATAAACTTAGATTTCACAAGCTCTGCCGGGTAGTCGTCCCCCGCAATCCGTACCCGCTTTCTGGCGGTGCATACGGTTTCAAGCATGAGGTCTACAATCTCGTCCAGCCTGTCCCCGTCAAACTTCATGTCCTGTTTGAGAATGTGGTAGTCGATATTGTCCTTGATGATTTCCCGGTATATATCAACTGCGCTCTGTGCTGCCGCTTCCGTTCCTTTCCGTTCCGGCGGCGTAGCCGCTTCTCTGCAAGGAGAGGGGTTAGGGGAAAGGATAGGAATGGAATGGGTACTTGATAAATCTGTATTTGATTTTTCTTTTTTTGGTAAGTCAGTTCTTTGTATATCTTTATTTAATTGCGTTGGATTTTCCAACGTAGGTTTTTCCAATGTTGGTTTTTCCTGCGTTGGATTATCCAATGTTGGATTTTCCAATGTAGGTAAATCCGGCGTAGGCGGCTGCGGCTGCTCGAATATCACATAGTCCGCGCCCCGCAAGCGTCCTTTCTCGTCGCGCTCCCTTGACCGAACGATATACCCGGCGCGTTCAAGCTCCTTAATGGCTTCGCGGATAGCGTCTATCTTCTCCCGGTTGATAAGGGATAAGCCTTTCAAGGTGTAGTCCCAATCTTCGGGGAGTGACAGCATTTGCGACAACAGCCCTTTTGCCTTTAAGGAAAGCTCCTTGTTGCGTAGGTGGTGGTTGCTCATTACGGTGTAGCCCTTGTTCCGTTCCACTCTGAAAACTGCCATAGTAAATCACTCCTTTTGCTGTGGATTTGTTACGCAGTAGAAGCGCGGTTTCGGGGGATAAGGTATAAATCCCTTGCCGCGCCAGATACGCGCCCGCAAAATCGCTTGTAGCAAGGCTTTTTCTGCCCCTACTGCGTAACAAAGGGCATAAAAAAGCGGCGTTCCTGTTCTCCCATGTAGAGAGTAAGAAACGCCGCTTCTGCGTCGTATTCAGTTTTTAGTACAATACCCTGCTTGTCCGTCGCTCGAAAAACCTTGATTTTCCAGTGTTTTCAAAAGTATCGTTATCTAACGTCAGCTTTCCAAAGACCAAGTTTCCAGAATATGATAAAAGACATTGAAAGCGGTCTGATA
>OHQL01000448.1_pt1 | contig 21171 bp, 24 predicted proteins | sample 1578151 | NCBI WGS metagenome assembly OHQL01 (sample SAMEA3879519, study PRJEB24766) | human gut metagenome | biome: human-associated habitat; feature: feces | place: USA | collected 1985/1987 | reverse complement strand
TCAAGATAAGTATTAAGGAGGGATTATATTGGAGCGTAAGCACAATTACAGTAAAACGGAAGATGGCCGCTATGTTGATTTGGAGTACACCCTATTCCCTGCCGAAGTAGACAGCTGGGTAAATAGTGAAGATGTTAGCGTCAATATGCTTGGCCCATCGAATCAATATTTGGCAGCAATGAGTACGGGCAGATATTCCGATGCACAAACCATACTGGCGAACTATCCCCGCTTGAAAAACATGATTATTAACGCTGATTTAATGAATAAAATCAAGCACGCAACGATGGCGCTTGAGCGTATGTTTACCGAGGATATCGAAACCTACATCAAGCAGTTTACGGATCTCGCAAAAAGCAGTGCAGATAAAGCTGTGTCTAGTGCCGATATTGCATCAAAGGCAAGTAAAACTGCTACTGCCGCCAGAGATGAGTCTCAGAGTCTCGTGAGTACTCTACGTACTTTGAAAGGCACTCTGCCTTCTGATTTTACTGAATACGTCAAAGAATTGGCGGGTATGCGTGAGTTCTTCACTGGAAAACTTAACGAACACAATACTTCAGGTGTGGCTCACGATGATATTAGAAAGGCCATCACAAAACTTCAGACCAATGTTGTCAAACACAACCATAGCGCTGCTGAGATTACGAGTGGTGTTCTTCCTGTTAGCCGTGGTGGTACGGGCGGCCAGAATCCAGCGCAAGCTTGTTCAGGAATTGGTGCTTTGTCTACATCGGGCGGTATGATGACTGGTACTATGTATTTTGGTAGCCCCACATACTGGATCGATGCAAGCGGCAATGCGAACTTTAAGAAGGCGTATGGCGCAGTATATAACGACTATGCAGAGTTGTTCCCTCGTGGTGAAATCACCGAACCTGGCGATATTATTGCTCTTGATTTGAACAGCAAGTCTGAGCGATACATCAGAAGCTCTTCCCTGTCTCGTCGCATCGTTGGCGTTCACACGGACGAGTATGCGTTCCTAATTGGTGGCGATCCTGTTGTAAACCCCAAGGAATTCTTGAATAAGAACCTCAAAAAGTACATCCCCGTTTCATTGGCTGGCCGTGTTATGACAAAAGTAATCGGTCCCATTCGAACCGGGGATTTAATTGTTCCATCTGAATATCCTGGCGTGGGTCGCGCTGTTGAGGAAGGCGAAAATGTCGCTCCTGAGTTGATTGTCGGCTATGCAGTTGAAAGTGATGACCGTGCAGACATGCGACGTATTCGAGTTCGGATTGGGAGGTGAGCATTATGCCAGCTAAAGGAAATAACATTTCGCCCCAGGATTTTGTGAATCTAAAAGCACTTGTCAAAAAAGAGATGCAGAGACGTACAAATGTTAAGAGTTCGGGTTCTATGGCGGCATACTGCAACTCCAATTATGACTATTCTGAAATCCCCAATAGCTCGAAGCTTATCAAAGATGAGCACGTCCAAAAAATCACTCAGCCGATTGACGCTACAACTGGTTCTAAGACGACCCCTTCCAGCAAAGCTACTATTTATGCCGATGTTCTTGATAAGGCTGCTGTAACCATTGCAAACTTGTCAAAGAAAGGCATTACAAGCCAAGATACCGGATGTGCCAGCGCTTGCTCTGGACTATGTTCTGGCAACTGCTATTCCACCTGTACTGGTTGCACTGGCAGCTGTTCTGGCACTTGTACTGGATGCGGCGCTGCCTGTTCTAATAACTGTACTGGCTGCACAGGTGGATGCAATGGTTGCACTGGCTGTTCAGGGACCTGTTCTGGTAGCTGCACCGGCAGTTGTTCGACAACTTGCACAGGTAGTTGCGCTGGTAGCTGTAAGGGCACTTGCGAACGCGAGTGCACCGGTTGTGGCTATTCTTGCCAAACAGATTGCGAGGATACCTGTGATAGTAGTTGTACTGGCGATTGCACTAATCACTGTCAGGGAACTTGCAGTGTTCAATGTGGCGACGAGGCAGCCTGTCATGGAACGTGTGCAGGTTTTTGTTCTGCTCTTGCCTTTTAAAGGAGGGATTTTAAATGTATGTAAATAGACTTATCCCTAGCAGCCGAACAATTTGGATTTCATTTGAGACCCATCGATGCCTATGTGCATTTTTGACGATGCAGCGTTTTACACCCGAAGATTTTCTTATTTGCGAAGAGCGGATGCTAAAGACCGGCAATCCATTCTTTAATTGTCTTTGTTATTTATCCATGTTTCAGAATCCTGACTTAACCGACTTTGGAGCGTGGGTTAGAAATTGCAAAAACGCCGTATCGACCATTGGCAAACTTTGCGATCGCCGTTTTAAGCCACACGAGAAAGACTTTTATGCTATGGGGTTGGCCGTAAGAACCTTCCCATTTGATGAAAAGCGGTCGCAGTTTGTTGTGAACGAAGATGACCTATATTCCTTTTTGAAATTTCCCGTTGATACGGAAGAAAATATTTGGGCAATGTATCTAATTGGAACGATTGCTGTTGATAAAATGGAATTTGGTCCTGATGGCACAAGAGACGTTTCTCTATTTATTCAGTTGTTAAAAAGAAGTTTGGATATTAAAGAGCTTTACGAACAGCTCAAAACGATCCACTTTAGTGAAAAGAAAAGGAGTGTAGTTTATGAGCCACAATGCGACATACAAGTTGACCAATGAAGAAAGCGAAATGGTCGAACGCTATAACTATATTTTTCAAAGCACCCAGGCGCTGGTTTCAATCTTAGCTCGTGAATTCGCATCCACTCAAAATCCAACTGTAAAATCCATGCTGCAAGATTATTGCGATGACTGTAAAAAGGCGTACTTGGAACTTTGCGTGGCCCATGATGCCGTTTTGGACAAATACCTGGAAGTTTCCCGCTCCGATAATGAGGTGCATTTTTCCTTTGACTTCATTAATCAGGAGGTGCATTGCAAATGGTAAGACGTGGAGAGAGCTACGGTAATTTAGTCCAGCGCTTATTCCCCGATTCTAACAAGGGCTTGGTCGCATGTCGCAATGTAACTTTCCAAATCACCGATGAGTGTAATTTGCGGTGTTCTTATTGTTACGAGCATCATAAATGTAGCGGTTCTATGAGTTTGGAAACGGGCAAAAAAGCCGTAAACTACCTGCTGAACCTATATGAACAGAATGATTCTGATTTTATAAATCACCAAACAAAGGGTATAATTCTTGATTTTATTGGTGGCGAACCCCTATTGGAAGCAGAGCTGATTGAAAAAATCTGCGACTATTGGTTTATCGAATGTTGGAGACGAAAAATTCCCCTGGCCGCCTATACTAGAATCAGTTTTGCAACCAATGGACAATCTTGGTTCACGCCCGCTGCTCAACATCTGTTCGAGAAGTATCACGATATGATGAGTGTGACGGTGAGCATTGACGGCGTAAAAGAACTCCACGACCGTTATCGACTGACCCCTGATGGATTCGGCAGTTTTGACAAGGCGTTTACCGCCTTTCGAGATGGCAAACAAAAGTATGGCTGGACAAGCTCTAAAATGACTTTCGTGCCCGGCTCTTTCCTTTACATTTATCCGAGTGTCAAACAGATGGTCGAGGAAGGGTGTCGCGACATCTATTGCAACTATGCGTATGAACCGGTATATACCAAGGACGATGCAAAAAGTCTTTATTGCGAGCTAAAGAAGGTTGCCAATTATGTCCTTACAGACCATCCTGAAGTTTGGGTCAGTATTCTGAGTGACACTATTGGAGAGCCAGCATTAGAGGACCACAACTGGTGTGGCGGTACTGGAGATATGTTGAGCATCGCCCCAGATGGTAGCGTCTATCCTTGTATCCGATACGCCCCGATCTCGATTGGGAAAGACATGGCATCGAAGATTTGTTTGGGTGATTGTTATAACGGATTGTATGTTACAGACGAGCAGATTAAAACCAAAGAATTGCTTGACTCTATTACACTGACCTCTCAATCAACGGATGAGTGCATAAACTGCCCTGTTGCATCGGGTTGTGGTTGGTGTTCTGGTTACAATTATGAGCTGTTCGGCACTCCGAATAAACGTGCCACACATATTTGTCTGGCACATAAGGCCAGGGTACTCGCTTCTTGTTATTATTACAACCGCCGCTATTTGCAGATGGGCGATTGCGAGCCTAAAGCGATCTATCTTCCCCGCTCTGAGGCAATCGACCTGGTTGGAGAAAGCGCCGCAAATGAATTGTGGGCGCTTCAAGAACAAGCAGCAGAGAAGTTTGAAAAAGAGAAAGGAGGCCGAGACGATTGATTACATCACCTGAAGAATACATGAGACGTTTGAGTTATATCCAACTCAACTCAGGCGCTACTGAATATGTTCTGTTCCCTGAAGATGAACCCCGCTTTGTTATTAACGCAAATACGCGTCAAATTGAAATCCCTCCTGAATTCACCTTCCTGGGCGTTCGTGGTGACCATAATGCCGAGACGATTTATTTTGAGATTGACCGCTATTTTGATGGACACGATTTGAGCCAGGAGACTTGCGTTGTCCAGTTTGAATCGCTCGACAAAAACAACATTGAAATCAATGAGGGCTTTTTTGCAGTCACTCAGCTGGACGTATCAACTGCTCCAGGTAAAATCATTTTTGGTTGGTCCATTAGGAACAATGTAACTGCTCAAGCTGGTTCTGTTCGATTCTCGGTTAGATTTTACAGCATCGACCCTTCCACATCGGTTAGTACCTTCTTCTTGTACAGTTTCAACACTCTGCCGGCATCGTTGCCTATATTAGAGTCGCTGAACACTATCGAAGATATCAAACCGATTAAGCCCTCCGAAGTCGAAAAGCTGACGATCATGTTTTCTAACATTAAGGAAAGCGCCGAAAAGAGTGCGGAGGAAGCAAAAGCATCTTCATCGACGGCAGCTACATTTGCTGCGCAGGCGGAGAAAGCGAAAGAGTATGTTGAACAATTTTCCAGTGAGTTGGCCCCTGAGATGGATAAGCTTTTAAAACTTGTCCTGCCCAAAATAACTGTTATTGTAGAAGCGGGGTCAAATGTTACTCTGGTAAATGGAAGCACGATTCATAATGTTGTTGTGCCATCTGCTGGTCGTGTCACACAGCCTGTTTATAGCTTGGGGCAATGGACGGTTACTGCTACAAAGGGTGGGAAAACCGCCACGCAGATAGTTTCCGTTGCCGTACTTGGGAATACTTATGAAGCATCGCTTCAGTATCCCGCATAAAAATCCTTGGGTTATATTATTTTGTGCGTCTTATATTTGTAAGGAAGGAGTGATGGAGTGGTTATGGCATCTGATACTCAAACTCCAAAAAGCAGCGTCAACTTTGCGGTGCGTGCTCGTAATCCCTGGTTTTGGGTTGGTTTTGCTGGCGTACTATGCAGTGCCATTGGTGCCTCCCCTGAAACGGTCCAGACATGGGGCGACCTCTGGACGATTTTCATTACATCATTCCAAAATCCTTTTACCGTTGCGAGTATGCTGGTTGGAATACTTGGAGTCATCATTGACCCCACAACGGAGGGCATCGGGGATAGTACCCGCGCCCTTGGCTATAAAACCCCTAAACGATAAAACCTAAACATATCTATTTTCAAGAAAAGGAGGTGTCTTATTGAATATTATCTGCGATAACAAAACTCTGCGCTTTACAAAGTATTCTCCTTCTGAAACTTATTATTTGGATCAAATCACAGTCTTTATTGAACGAAGATATGTTGATTTGAAGTTTTATATGATAATGAAGGATTGCCAGGGGCGTTTGGATGTTGTTTATCTAAAACAGGTAAACAGTCAAAACACAAACTATTACTCGTATGAAGTAGATATGAATACCCCTGTTAAAATTGAAAGTGGCCCCTGCATCATCAGTCTCTTTGGCGTGTCGCCCGATACTATGGAGATTGAAATGTCTAGTAATGAAGCAGAGTTAAAAATTGAAAATACAATCTACAACTTCAAGGCACAGCTCTCTATTCTAAAAGACTTTAATGAATCGGGTGCGGCGCTCTACAATAAAATGCTCGACCTGTACTATGGTGTTGAGCGTATTGCCGAAGTAACGGCAGATATTCTAAAAAGAATGGAGGCGAATGTCTGATGATTACTTTTTCTGAAGAATATTTGCGTCGCCTCGCTGACATTCAAAATGAGTACAACTTAAAAGAACTGGTCATGCTGCCCGAAGATGAGCCACGGTTCATCATTGACCTTGATACGAGAAAAATCATTTTACCCGACGAGTTTAAGTTTTTGGCCGTTGAGAATGACCATAACGCTGAAACTATTTATTTTGAAATCGACCGGTACTACGACAAACAGGATCTGAGTCAGAAAACCTGTATCGTTCAGTATAAAAACACGAGCGATACAAAGGCAATCGAAGGTTTCTACCCCGTTACAAAACTAGACGTCGATACCGTCCCAGGCAAAATTCTTTTTGGATGGACGATTGAAAACAAGGTTACAGTGTTGCCAGGTTCCGTTGATTTCTCTATTCGATTTTACAGCATTAATGACTCTGGCCGACTTCCGGTGTTCACCTATAACATCAACACACTGACTGGTTCGCTTCCTGTTATTGACACGTTGAACACTTCAAACCAGGGTGTCGAGGTCATTCCAGGTAAGGTCGAATCGCTGACGGCTAAGTTTGAAGCCCTAGCAAAGCAAGCTGAATCAAATGTGTTGTTTTCCGATGATGCCGCAAAAAAGGCAGCTGCTTCTGCTGAGGAATCTAAAGCTAATGCGGATGCAGCTAAAGCTAGTGCATCGGAAGCAGCAAAAAACGCACAAAAAGCAACTGATTCAGCTGATAAGTCGAAAACCCAAGCTGATCGCGCTCAATCTGAGGCAGATAGAGCTAAGGCCGAGGCGGATAGAGCGGCTGCCGGTGGATCTATTCAAATCAAAAATATCGTAATCCCTACTGTTGGATGGAATCAAGAGGCGGATGGTTCTGGTGGCTACACTATTGATGTTGCCGTCGAGGGCGCTATTGAAACCATGTTCCCCAGTGTGTCTATCCATAGAACTGCATTGTCCGTTGCACAGAAAGCCGGACTTTGCCCTTCTGTTCAATTACTTACGGGCTTTTTGCGTTTCTGGGCATTAAGTCCCCCGACATCTAATATTCCCGTCACCGTAGCATTAATGACCCCTGGTTGTTTGTCGGGCAGAGGATGCACCTACGTACTTCCTCCTGCAACCGCAACTCAACTCGGTGGCGTAAAAATCGGTTCTGGTATCACCGCTGCTGTGGACGGAACAATTACAGCGTCGGCAGGCATTTCGTCGGAGGAGGTCGTATCTGGCACTGATATTGAAAAGATGCTGGATGAAATCTTCCCCACGGATATTTAAATTATACAAGAAATAATGGGAGGCTTATATGGCTAACAACAAATTTGTAACTCTCGAAGCGCTTAAATCTACGACCCAACGGGCGCAGACGGAGTGGCTGAAGGCGATCGCCGCCACCGGCCATGCACACTTCGAGAAGGTTGAAGCTGTACCGGACGCAGGTACGGCTAAGGAAAACGTGTTGTATCTGGTGATGAATCAGCAGACCAAACACTATGATATTTACGCAAAAGTTGAAAACGAAGTAGTTTTGCTGGATGACACTACCGTCGATCTGTCCGGCTATGCTACTAAGGAACAACTGGAGGCAGTCTCTGGCGGGCTGGGTGGCACAGTTTATGAGGCAGTTAAGTCGAATCTGGCTACTTCGGATGATAGCGTGATTGCTGATTATTTCAAGGCACACGCTGAGACAAAGCCCAAAAAGGGCGACGTATTTGTTGTGACCACCACTGTGGAGGGCAGCACTTACGAGAAGTCCGCCTATTTCTATGATGGTTCCAAGTGGTCTGCTATGACCGGCAGTGTGGATGCTGATAAGGTCATTCTGCGAGAAAACATCATTATGGCCGGCAACTACACGCAGGTTGGCAATCAGACGAAGGCACAGAATGGCATAGCTACTTTCCAGACTAAGGGCAAGAGTGTCGCTGATATTTTGACTGAAATTTTCAGCAAGCGGCTCCAGCCCACCATCACGGCACAGCCCTCAGTTGGTGGTTTTGCTCTTACTGGTGCTAGTGCAGTTGAAGCCGGTACTAAGATTGCAACTGCAAATTATACCGCCGCTACCCTCTCTCCTGGTACTTATCAGTATGGTCCCGCAACCGGTGTTACCGCCAGCAACTGGAAGGTGGAGCGCATCACTAATGCAGGCACTGTACAGGTAGCTACCGTTAGCACTGCAACACTGTCTGCTGGTTCAGACAATAATGGTGGCTCTGGCTTCATCATCGGTGACGAAGGCGGCACAGCAGTATCCAGTCTCAAGTACCGCGTTACTGCAACTCATGGCAAGGGCGTAACTGCAAAAGACAATCTGGGTTCTGATTCTGCTCCTGTGATTGCTATCGAGGCAGGTACTAAGACTCGTGAAACCGCTGCTTATACCCCATACCGTAACTATTTCTATGGTGCTACCCCGGCAAAGCCCGCCCTGGACAGCGCTTATGTGCGTGGTTTGACTAAGAGCAATAAGGCTTATGCTGCTGGAACGATTACAATTAATGTGTTGGCTGGAACTCAGCGTGTGTGCATCGCTTGTATCGCAGGCAAACCGGGTGTAAAGAAGGTCGTTAACGAAACCGCTATGAACGCCGATGTTACTGGTACCTTTGTTAAGTCTACCGTTTCCGTCGAAGGCGCGAATAGTTATGCTCCCAAAGACTATAACGTGTGGGTGTTTGAGCCGGCTGTTCCGTATGAAAATGCCGCCACCTTAAAAGTCACGCTGGGTTAAGGAGGGATAAACAATGGCTGTAAATAATACTACAAAGACTTATGCTAAGATGGAATTCCCTTTGGCCATGCAGCGGCAGGACGCTTTTGCCCTAGACCCCACCAGTGTCTGGCCCTCTTTGGCTGCGGCACAGGAATACGCCAAATCTAATCCCACTGCTTATATTGGGCAGGTGCTGTCCGTTGTTGTTGATGGTTCTGCTACAACCTATACCATCGTGGATGCTACCGGCAAACTTGCTCCGCTTGGTGCGGCTGCCGTTTCCATCGCATCAGAGGCAGAAGCCAATGAAATGATTAAAGAAATTTTTGGTTGATAACAATTCAGGAGGTAAATTAAAATGGCATACGATGTTAATAAGCTGGTTAAACTCGCGTCCCTGAAGGCTCTGGCTGAGAAGGTCAATACTGAGCTGACCCCTGTTAAGGCTGCCGCTACCGCTGCTTTTAAGAGTGGTAAGGTAGAAGGCAATAAGGTTAAGATTTTTACCACTACCGATAAAACCGGTGCTGCTGCTTTTGAGTTCGACTTCCCGGTGGAGATGGTGCTGGACCAGGCCAAGACCGCCTTTGTCCCCAAGTTCACTTGGTCTCTTGAGACTTACCCTGGTACCGAGGATCCTAATCTGAATGGCAAGCCGGTCATGGTCCTGGCTGTAAAGGGCAGTGATGGTTCTGTCACCTACTCTTTCATGGGTATGGCCGCTCTGGTTGATACCTATAAGGCCAAGGTCGAGAGCAAGGACGCTTCTACTACCGTGACCATTGCTGGTTACGAGGTGGATGTGAAGGTTAACATCAGCAAGGAGCCGAACAACGTTCTGGAAGCTCGTGCCGATGGCCTGTATGTCCCGAAGCCCAAGGAGACTGATATTTCTGGTAAGGCAGACAAGGTGAAGTCTGCCGTGAATGGCAACTTTGCTGGTCTGGACGCTAGTGGCAACCTGACCGACAGCGGCAAGAAGGCTGCGGACTTTGTGGCTGCTGAGGCTGGCAAGCGCCTGATGACCGATGCCGAGGGCACCAAGCTGGGCGGCATTGCGGCGAACGCCACTAAGGTGGAGAAGTCCGCAATCAACGGCAACGTCAAGATCAATGGCGCTGAGACCCAGGTCTACAAGGAGCCGAGTGATGTGGTGCATGGCTCTATCGCATCCACTGAGGATGTCACCGCCATGCTGAATGAAGTTTTTGGCGTTTAATTATTAAATCGTGTTGTGGGGGACTGTCGTGTGACGGTCTCCCCTTTTTTTGTGAGAGGAGGCGTGATGAGTGATCACACTTTTAGAACACCTGAAACTTACTGCACAGGGCGCAAAGGTGTGTGCATCCAAGCTTATTAGTGAATTATCCGCCGCCACGCTGGATGCTATGCAAGAAATGGAAAGGGCTAAGGCCGACCGTATATCTTCCGTATCAATCACGATCCCCACTACTGGTTGGGTATCTGATAGTGCCTGGCCGAATTACCCTTTACGTTGCGATATTACAGTTAACGATGTGAAATCAGACGATTATGTGACAATTACTTTGTCCCCAAATAGCCTCGCTGCCGCATCAAAATGTGGCTTGTGCCAAACCTGTGCAACACAAAATGGCAAGATTAGTCTTTGGGCACAAACCGCCCCAACTGAAGTTTTGAACGCTTCATATTTGATTTCACAAGGAGAGCAGAAACCAAAGGAGGGATAATTTTATGGCATGGGGACTTGTAAATGTTGGAGGTATTCATGAAATCCCCGACGCAATTAAAGAAGCTGTGAAAAAAGCACAGACCGCAGCAGCTAATGCAGCCAACGCAGCGAAGGCGGCGCTTGAAGAAATGGCAGCTACTGGTGCATTTAAGGGAGACAAAGGAGACAAGGGAGATACCGGACCACAAGGTATCCAGGGTATCCAAGGACCTAAGGGCGAAACTGGTCCGCAAGGTCCGCAAGGTGTTCCAGGCAAGACTGGCGATACTGGTTTACAGGGTGAACGTGGCCCACAAGGATTAAAGGGCGATAAGGGTGAAACTGGTCTGCAAGGACCACAAGGCTTGCCAGGTAAGGATGGTGCTACGGGCGCTCAGGGACCACAAGGCTTGCCAGGAGCTAAAGGTGAAAAGGGCGATAAGGGTGACAAGGGTGATACTGGACCTCGTGGTTTACAAGGTATCCAGGGAATCCAGGGACCTAAAGGAGATCCGGGTCCACAAGGACCGCAAGGTGTTCCAGGCAAGACTGGTGCTACTGGTGCGACTGGTCCGCAAGGTCCGAGAGGTGCGACTGGTGCTACCGGCGCTCAAGGTCCGCAGGGTCCGAGAGGTGCTACGGGGCCACAGGGACCTGCTGGTCCGGTGGGTGTCAACATGCAGATCAGCACAACAAATTTAACGCCCGGCCAAAGCAATCTAGCAAGTGGTTCGCTGTATCTAGTTTACGAATAAGAGAGGTGAACCTATGGCTATAAATTTTTTTATCGGACAAAATGGCAAAGCTCGTCGGGTAAGACAGCAATTTGTAAGTGTAAATGGCAAGGCCCGTCGAGTTCTTAAAGGCTATGTGGGAGTAAACGGAAAGGCACGCCTGTTTTATTCTGCAACGACTGAATGTGTTGAACATGGTGAGGCTCCTTCTTTGGCCAGTGGATATAAAGCTAATCTATCGGCAGCCTCTACACCAGATTTTGCAATTTTTGCAGGCGGAAACGACCCGAATTCGTCCTTTTCTGAGGTTTCCAGCGCTAAAGCCTATAACAGGTCTTTAACTGCGCTAAGTGCTCCTAATTTAAGCATCGAAAAAGGATATGGAACAGCTCTATCATTTAGTGATCGTGCTGTTTTTGTGGGCGGGTACAGAGGCGTGTTTATGGGTTATAAACACGATGACTATGTTGATACCTATGATAATTCCCTGACAAAATCGAGTCTTTCCCGTTTAAGGGAGACAAAAAGTGATTTGGCGGGTGCTGTTGTCGGAAATTATATGATTTTCGCTGGGGGAGTCAATGGTCCCCAGCCTGCATCATATCCGTTATCCTCTGCTGATGCTTATAATTCTTCATTTACCAAAACGAGTGTTTCTTCTCTTAGTGCCGCACGATATGACTTGAACGCTGCATCGATTGGAAATTACGCAATCTTCGCAGGGGGGTATAATGGAGGTTATCGCAACACAGTTGACGTTTATGACTCCTCATTGACCAGAACAACGGGAACCCCGCTTTCGGAACCAAAAGGTAGTATGGCTTCAGGTTCAAATGAATCTTATGCTATTTTCACAGGTGGATACAGTTCAGCGGGCGGATATTTTCTGCTTACTGATGTTTACGATAAAAGCTTGACACACACGACAATATCGCGAAGCGTTAATGGTTCTGGTGCGGCCAGTGTTTCGATGGGCGGGAATATTGTTGTGTCAGGTGGCTACATTAACGATTCTAGCTCTGGATTACAGGATTATTCGACTGGTTTTTATGTTTATGACAGCTCACTCACTCTTACCAGCCCATATCAGCTAACGTATAAAAGAAATCGTCATGCGATGGCATGTGTTGGCAATTATGTTTTAGCAGGAGGGGGAGGCACTACGGCAACATTATCCTCCGTCGAATATTTTAAGTTTGCTTAATAGAAAGGAGAAATATAATGGCACGTTATGCAATTTATGATAATGTAAGCCCTGTGCTTACTCCGGTTGGCGAGGAGCTGACTGCTGAAATGTGGCTCAACCGCTACCCTTGGGGTCGCAAGGTGAAGATGGTTGTTGGCGGCGGTGTCATCAACGGCTGTGTTGCCTTTATCTTTGACGATTTTGTAGCCGAGATGCGCCGTCAGGGCTGTGATTTTGCAGGCTGTGTTACGGACCAGCAGTATTTGGATGCCATTGAGAAATTCGAGGATACCCCTCCTGTGGAAACTATCAGCGATCAGACCCGTATGGCAGATGCTTTGGAGGACCTGGTGGTGCTTCAGATGCCGGATATGACCGAACCGATGGCCGGCTTTGTACAGGTTCCTGGTGGTAAAAGTCCGATGCATGACACCCTTGAGCACCGCTGGAAGCAGGGCCGCATCAGCGAGGCTATGCTACGCCTGTATGTCCGCAAAGGCTGCATCACCCAGACTGAGTTCGACGAGATCGTAGGCAAGGCATAAACGCTCTCATATCCATTTAAATATGATTCAAAAGCCCCTCTGTCTTGACTTCTTAGGTCTTGAACAAAGGGGCTTTGATTTTATTTATTAGAAAATATTTCAAAAATATTATTAAGACAAGGAGGTGTTATGCCATGTTTATTGCATTATTGGCCTCCGCTACGAAAAGCCCTGTTTATAGTTTTACGATAGATCAAATCGTAGGCGGCCTACTCGCATTAAGTGCCGGCATTACAACAGTTGCAGCAGCTGTCGCCGTAATTGCAAAAATCATCAAACAGATTATGAAGCCAAATCAGTTACAGAATGATTCGTTACAGAAACATGCGGCAGAACTTGAAGCAATCAATCGAAAGCTTGCGGCTGACAAAGACACATTAGATTTATACAGGCGGCGTTTTATCGCGCTGGAAGAATCCCAAAAAGAGCAAGAAGGGCTTATCGAAGAACATTCTCGCCGGGTGGCAGAGATTGAACAACACCTCAAAAAAGTGGATCGCAGCAATGAAGTTGTCATCCAGGCATTGCTCGCATTGCTTCAGCATGGACTTGATGGCACGTCTGTCGAACCGATGCGCCGCGCAAAGAGTGCCTTGGAGGAATATTTAATTCACGGATAAGGAGGTCTGACTATGAATGAGTTACTAAACGACGTTATCGTGAATGTTGTCCGGCTTGTGATTTCAGGTTGTGTGGCATATTTGTCAATCGGCATCGTCCCCTGGCTGAAAGAGGTCGGTGCATACAATGTCGTAAAGATGTGTGTTCGAGCTGCCGAAAAGATGGCCAGCTCTGGTCAAATCGACAAAGCCACTAAAAAGCAGTGGGTACTTGAAGCCCTGCAAGCTATGAATGTCAAAATCACTCCCGCCATTGAGACTATGATTGAAGCAGCTGTTGAGGAACTTGACAATCAAAAAGGTGCAGTTTCTAACGCATTTAAAGAATAAATCACAAGGGTCTGTCTATCGACAGGCCCTTTTTTAGGAGGTAAATATGGAACGTTGTATTGATATTTCAAAACACCAAACCGCCTTCAATGTTGCAAAGTGTAAGTCCGCTGGGGTCACAACTGTCATAGGACGACTGGCTTATGCTGGCTCAAAAGATAAGGCCGCCACATCATATATGCAACAATCCAAGTCTGCCGGCTTGCGTGTGGGTGGCTATGGGTTTGGTACATGGCATTATAAATCCAAGAGTAATGGCGACATGAATCTTGCCCGTGCTTTAATGCGAGAACAGGTGCAGGCTTGGATTGCCGTTGCAAATACAGTGGGTTGCGATAGCTGGATCGGCATCGACCAGGAATTGGAACGCAACCAACAGATGGGGCTGGGTGTTTCTGACAATACACAGCTAATAATTGAAGCAGCGGAGATGATTAAAGCCGCCGGATTCTCCCCCTGTCTGTACGCTTCGGCCAGCTGGATTTTAACACATATAGATATGGCTCGATTCCCCTATCCCCTATGGGTGGCTTACTATAAGTGGTATGGGAAACCCAAAAGCTTCGATAATGCACTAGAATCTTTCCCCTCTAATACAGGAACATATGGGCGCTGGATGAATCAGAACAAGGCACAAATTTGCTTGTGGCAGTTCACCAGCGAGGGATTTGCAGATACATATGGATGCACTCACGGTTCAAATGGATTGGACAAGAATTGGCTGTACTACCAGCCAAATTGCACATTAGAAATCCCTCTCCAACCCTCTGAACCGGAATCTATGCCTCAGCCTGAACGTTATCCTACATATAAGGGCAAAACCGTAAGCATTGTTAACGCTCTTGTGTCAATGGGCGTAGACAGTTCGTTTGCTCACCGCACCAAATTGGCTGTTACGAATGGGGTTGTCACAACAGCGTCTGAATACAAAGGGACCCCCGCTCAGAACACGGCATTACTCAAACTATTGAAACAAGGCAAGCTCATGAAGGCATAAAAATAACGGGGCGCTGGAATCAAACCAGTACCCCGTTTTTTAGCAAATCAGATTATCGAATATTTTTTAATGGACTATGTTGTTTGTACATTTCCGATAGATCGGCGGTTGTTAAATCAAGGTATGCTTTTTCTGTGACTGTAACGCTACTATGGCCCAGAATTCTGCTTAAAGTGTAAATGTTTCCCCCGCTTTTTAAAAACCTCTTTGCAAAGTTATTTCTAAAAACGTGAGGGTGTACATTTTTTAAACCTATTGCTTTAGCGTATTTTCGCACGTTAGCTTCAAAATTGTTGACTTGTATTCGTTTGCCTTGATTCGTACAGAATAAAAACTCGCTATCGCGATATCGATCCTTATATTTCAGCCACCGTTGCAAAAGAAGAGCCATCTTATCAGAAAAAAACACATAACGACTGCTCTTCCCTTTTGTATTTTCAGCCGGCAAGAAGATGCATCTCTTTGGGATATCAATATCCTCAACCTTTATCAAGAGACACTCGTTGATTCGCATCCCTGTGTCGAGTAGGAGCTGAATTATAATGGAGTCGCGATACTCACTGAAATGCGAAATATCAAGACTGGCAATTAGCTTTTTAAATTCCTCGTCCGAAATATATTCAAGGGGCAATCGTTCTACCTTTATATAATCGGTTTTTTTAATCGGAGATTTCAGAATCAATTCTTCCTCCACACACCAACTAAAAAAGGCGCTCATATTCCGAATGTAGTTATTGATAGTTACATCTGAAACACGCACCCCGAAATCAATCCGTCGTTCGGGATAATTGCCGCCATTTGGATTGCTGGTAACAGTATACTTGCCTCTGGTTTTGACGCTTTTAATATATTGTTGGATGATAAGATGGTTGACATCTTCGATTTTGTCAATCTTTTGTTCCTGCAAATATTGAAGAAACAGCCTTAACGTTTGTTCGTAACTTCCAGTTGTTTTAGGACTTAACCCTTTGAGTTCACAGTGTTCGAGGAACATTTCGATGTCTTTAGCCAGCATAAAATACCTCCTGTAAAACATACGTTCTGGAGAGACTGACCCAATAAACATCAAAAATTTGTTGGTTTTCACTCAAGTTATTTGTTGGTATGGAGCCATAATTCTATAATTATACACCAATGAATAGCTTTTGCAATTCCAAAGGTTCCAATTCACGCCATATAAACGCCAGAATTATCGCAACTTTTTTCATCCAATGCGCTGGCGCTTATCCAGGCGCATCTTGTCAGCGATCATCGCTATAAACTCCGAATTCGTGGGTTTTCCCCGCAGGTTATGGATGGTGTAACCAAAATAGCTGTTCAGGGTGAAAATATCGTAATACCGATAATTATTTGAAGAGTATTGGAAAATAGTCCATAAATCAGAACATTTAGAGTCGTAAAGTGAAAGCCCAATAAATTGCGTGTTTTTTTCGATATTTGTTGGGAGTCTCAAAATTATTGGTTGCTATGTAATTATAGCATATTCAACGATAATAGGCAAGATTGTTCTACAAATTGTATTCTTGGCAAAGACTGGATGAAATGCACTATATGTCATATCATTCCTTTCTTCTTTCCACCAAATGCTAAAAAAATGGAGAGCACTCCTTTGAAAAGGTCCCTCTCCATTTTAATCCTCTATTCTAGCCTTACTCTCAAGACCCAGTTTTCAGCAACAGCGCCAGCCTCTTTTTGGGCATGGAATTTTCAAACGATAGTATCTCAAATTCTTACCAAACATAAACGTGCCTCCTTTTGTTTAAAATCATGCCGCAAATCTTGAAAAATAAACGGCAAGGCAATTTCTTCTAAGAATATTTTTTGATAGTTTGATTTTTATAACTATCCGCACTAATTTATTGGGCATCGTTTAAACGCAGTTTATTCTTTATTGTTCGCCTTCTCTAGTTCATAGACTGTATTGATAGTTTGAATAACCACATGGTCTGTGTTGTCGGCCACATAAAAATCAACTACATTAGAAGTATAGTAAGGGTGATCATCCTTCAATGCTCGGATAACCGCTGAACTGCCAATTTCCAACTCAACGATTTCGACCAGTGCGCCAATCAGTGATGGATAGAACTTATCGGTTCGAGTCTCCCCTGTCTTTATAGAGATTGCGTCCACTACTCGATAGGTCGTGTCATACAGTTCGCAAGGCAGGTCTAAATCTTTTTCGGGATTCTTGTTCGGCAGTTTTTCCACCGTCTTACCAAGTAGGCCCATAAAGTGCATGAACTTTTCATGATACTCTTGGTCGCCAATCTCACCGTATTTTCCCATATTGTACATCAGTTCAGAAACGTCTACATATTTGCTCATTTCGGCACTCTCCTTTCTTTTTGCTTCTTGCGATCAATATTAAGTAGGGTTTGAGCGATTTCTTTTGGAGACATATTCAAGGTAAGAGCATCAATCATATCGAAAACCGACGATTTTCAACTCATTCTTTCATCACTTTTTTATGCCACAGATTTATCCAGCCGCCGTAACTCTAGTTTTGTTGGAAGCAAATCCCTACAAAAATAAGCGCTCCCAAATGATGACCCCTCATGCTCTGGTTCATATGTAAAAAATCCTTTCTATCATCTATGTGACTCCAAATCACCTTATATCCAGCCCCTGTCAGTATCCTCACATACTCTGACCACGACTTGTCAAATGGACATCAAATCACTTTTCCGCCGAGGGGGTAAAAATTCCAACAATGGGAGAACTGCATAAGATGGAGTATATCTCCCGTCCCCTGCTTCTGTTTTATCGGCGTCCATATATCCTTTGTTGACCATATTTTACTCCCCTCAAAACCTTCCGCTATGGCCAAATCCGCCATTCCCGCGCTCAGTGTCAGTTAATGCGTCCGTCTCAACAAAGCTGGCCTGCCAGTAAGGGGCGACCTCAATCTGAGCAATTCGTTCACCATGAGATACGATCTGAGCCATATCTGAATGGTTGTGGAGAGCTACCATTAGTTCGCCACGATAATCGTTATCGATAATACCGGTCTTATTTGCAGGAGCCAGCCCTCGTTTTGTGGCAAGGCCACTTCTGGCATAAACTCGAACGAACCAGCCTTCTTCAGGAGCCATCCGCAAACCCGTGTGAATCAAACGTGTTTCATGCGGCTGAATAAAGATATACGGCTCATTTTTAAAATTGATAGAATCAGATTCGCTCGCTGTAATGTAAGCGTACACATCTGCACAAGCAGCATCCTTAGAACCGTAAAAAGGAAGTTTAGCATCCTCATAAATTTTGTTTATCTGTACGGTTGGCTTGAATTGAGTGTGAAGTGGGTCCTTATACTCAACATTATACTCAACATTAGAATTTTTAAAATCCATATTAAAACTCCTTCCATAATACAACTTCATTTTGTTCAAGCGATTTTTTTACATCAATAACACGCTGATTACTACTTCCACAATAAGGCAACGTGATATCTTTTAATTCTTGGACGAAAGGTCCATCCACTATGACATCTATAAGCGGGAGTCGCTTCCAGTCTTTAATTTCATCCCACGGATAACCCGTCCAAAGCCAAATCGACTTTTTATCGTGATATTCCTCTCTGACGCGTCCAGCAATAGTAGCAATCCAATCACAGGATGATACCAGATTTGAGTGAACACCACCAAATAGCGGGTCTCCCCCACTGAATGTTAGTCCGCTTATATAGTCTGGGCGAAGCAATTCAATCACCTGTTCGATGACTTCATTGGTAAGGGGCTTGCCTGCTTTTTGGTCCCAAGTTTGCGGATTATGGCATCCAGGACACTGGTGGGAACAGCCCGCCACCCATAAGGTCACGCGACATCCAGGCCCATTTGCGATATCTGGATATGTGATTTTCATATAATTCATTTATCTCCACCTTCTTCGATAATAGGATTTCTGTAAGCCAGCCAGGTTTCGCCATAGGTGTCTTTGTCGCCAAAACCCTGTTCTGCTCCGGCACAAGCAATAAACCATGTTTTACTCATTTCCACCACGCGCAAAATGAACCATTCTCCTGGCTTTCCAGTAATCAGAGATTTGCCCCATACCGGTTGCCCGTCCATCTGACGCAACTCCCCCAAGGTTAGAGGAAGGGATTTTTTATCTGCTTGCTTACCTGATGAAGAATCCATGATTGACGACAAGTCGTTCTTTTGAGTTTGATAAGAAACAATCTCTTCTGGACTCAATCCGGTGTTTTCATATTCCCACAGCCTTTTCCACACATAACTGTATCCAGGCTCATTTGCCAAATCTTCTTTTGCTTCATTCCACTCCCTAGTGCTTGTCAAACGAATATTCATCAGATTTCCATCTCCTTTATAATCTTGATTGTAGCGGAACGTCGGATTCGAACCAACATTTCAAAATAGCGTTTTACCCTTAAACTAGTCTCCGCATAATGCCCCGCCGAAACGGGGCTGGGGTTAATTTTTAATTATCACTCAAATGCACGACTCGATCTCGAATCTCTTGTGTACGCCCCTGATTCCAAAAATGGCTCCCGATATATCCACAAGTACGACGTGCAACATTCATTTTGTTTTGGTCACGGTTTCCACAGTTAGGACATTCCCAAATTAAACGCCCATTAGTTTCATCCTCCACGATTTGAATCTCGCCGTCATAGCCGCAGCACTGGCAGTAGTCGGACTTGGTGTTCAGCTCGGCATACATGATGTTGTCGTAGATGAACTGCAATACGCTCATTACCGCTTCAATGTTCTGTTGCATGTTAGGAGTTTCAATGTAACTAATCGCACCGCCAGGAGATAACTTTTGGAACTCGCTCTCGAACTTCAGCTTAGTGAAGGCATCGATATGTTCAGCTACGTGGACATGATAGCTATTGGTTATGTAATCATGGTCGGTAATCCCCGAAATCACACCAAACCGTTTCTTCAAACATGTTGCAAATTTATAAACCGTAGATTCCAAAGGCGTTCCATAAACCGAATATGCGATATTTTCTTCTGCCTTCCACTCATTGCACTTGTCATTCATATGCTGCATCACGCTCAAAGCAAAGGGTTTGGCATCAACATCAGTATGGCTCTTGCCAGTCATATACTTGACACACTCATATAGACCAGCATACCCCAAGCTGATGGTAGAATAGCCGCCGAATAACAGCTTATCAATCTTTTCACCCTTCTCCAATCGAGCCAAAGCGCCGTACTGCCAATGAATTGGACTTACATCAGACGGGGTTCCTAGCAGCCGCTTATGCCGAATCAGCAGCGCACGATGACACATCTCCAGGCGCTCGTCAAAGATTTTCCAGAACTCCTCAAAATTTCCGCCAGAGCTTAAAGCCACGTCCACTAAGTTGATAGTCACCACACCCTGGTTGAAGCGACCATAATATTTGGGCTTGCCGGTCTCCGGGTCCACATAGGGGGTCAAAAAGCTGCGGCAGCCCATGCAGGTGTAGCAGTGGCCCTCGCCATTTTTGTCCACCTTCATCTCCAGCATCTTCTTTTCCGAGATGTAGTCCGGCACCAGACGTTTGGCGGTGCACTTGGCGGCCAGCTCGGTCAGATAATAATAGGGGGAGTCGGGGTGGATGTTGTCCTCCTCCAGCACATAGATCAGCTTGGGGAAAGCCGGCGTGATCCAGACCCCGGCCTCGTTCTTGACGCCCTGGTAGCGCTGACGGATGGTCTCCTCGATAATAATAGCCAGGTCTGCCTTCTCCTGCGGATTGCGGGCCTCGCCCAGGTACATAAATACGGTGATGAACGGAGCCTGGCCGTTGGTGGTCATCAGGGTGACGACCTGGTACTGGATGGTCTGTACGCCCCGGTTGATCTCGTTGCGCAGACGGCGCTCCACGATCTCCCGCTTGCGCTCAGCGCTTACCTCCAGACCCTCCATCTCCACCTCGACCTCTGCGGCGATCTTCTTGCGGGAGACGTCCACAAAGGGGGCCAGATGGGTCAGGCTGATGCTCTGACCGCCGTACTGGTTACTTGCAACCTGTGCAATAATCTGAGTTGCAATGTTACACGCCGTTGAAAAGCTGTGCGGTTTCTCTATCATTGTTCCGCTGATGACCGTTCCGTTCTGGAGCATATCTTCTAAGTTTACCAGACAGCAGTTATGCATATGCTGTGCAAAGTAATCAGAATCATGGAAATGAATGATTCCTGCTTCATGTGCATCCACAATCTTCTGTGGAAGAAGGAAACGTCTTGTAATATCCTTACTTACCTCTCCTGCCATATAATCCCTCTGTACACTATTGACCGTTGGGTTCTTGTTAGAATTTTCCTGGATAACTTCCTCGTTATTACAC
>OHQL01000424.1_pt1 | contig 21920 bp, 13 predicted proteins | sample 1578151 | NCBI WGS metagenome assembly OHQL01 (sample SAMEA3879519, study PRJEB24766) | human gut metagenome | biome: human-associated habitat; feature: feces | place: USA | collected 1985/1987 | reverse complement strand
ATATGGGCGGTGATGATTACGTGACAAAGCCATTCCATAATGCGGTGCTTCTATCAAGGATAAGTGCTAACCTAAGACGAAGCAGCATGAATGACGGGGATGTGTATAAGAAGGGTGAATTGGCAATATATTTTGATAAGTACAAGCTGTACAGGGCAGGCAATGAGCTTAAGTTATCCAACAATGAGTGGGATATGTTAAAGAAACTTGTGGAGAATAAGGGGAGAGTTGTAAGAAGAGATGTGTTTTTTGACAGATTGTGGGATATACACGGGAACTATGTTGAATACAATACACTTACTGTCAATATGAGCCGCCTTAAAGCAAAGCTTGGAACGTTCGGGGAAGAAAGAGTTTCATATATAATATCAGGCATATTTGACAGATTCGAAGGTAAGAACAGCCAGAGCGAGTTCCATGCCGGCATAGGCCTCAACCTGTCAAAGCTTATAATAGAGGCTCATCATGGAAGCATCAGGGCATCCAACAGTGAAAAGTACAAAGGAGCAGAATTCAGAATATTACTGCCATTGTATAAGCTTAAGGGGAAGGTAGAACATAATCAGTAAACGTAAGTTATATGTAAGCAGATTGTTATATAGTTATATTATTAAGTGAATGGGGGATGGTGTATGAATACAGAATATATGGACTATTGCTTTAAGAGTATAAAGCGAAGGAAAAAGAATATAATAAAGACCTCGTTTACTATATTTATTGTATTCGCTGCTGTCACATTGCTGATACTGATAAGAACTAATGTATACCAATGGCAGCTTCAGTCAGTAAAGGACAGGTTTGGAAGCTGGTTTGTTATGATGTGTGGTTCTGATAGCAAAGAGAATAGTGAACTTAAAGGACATCCTTATCTTAAGGAGTCAGGAAAAGCTGTAAAGGTTAATAATGTATATGATAATGGCGGCGAGATGACGGAAACCGGTATAGGTTATATGACAGAGGAATTTATCAGGCTTGGTAATATATCTACGGAGGAAGGACATTTTCCACAGAAGGATGATGAGGCTGCAGTTGACTGGAATACGCTGTTAGAGCTTAATCAGGGTTCATCCTTAGGTCAGGATATAGTAATCAGGACTGTTATATCAGATGAAAATGGACAGACAGAAGATATAACAAGAACCTACAAGCTGGCAGGAATATTGAAAAGCTATACGAATTCATGGGCTGGGGGAGACCGCGTTCCGGGAGTTATAGTTACAGAGCAGGCTGCAAAGGATATTAAGCGTAATAATAATGCTATATACATATATACAGTTGATGATTACGTTAATGATTATGAAGCTATATATGATGGGTTGAAAAAAAAGACAAGCAGTTCACTTATATATAATAGCAGCGTGTATGAATATGAGCCATGGAGTGGTGGCAATATATATGATTATATGTATATGATTATTGTACTTGTAGGAATTGCTGGAATAACCTATCAGCTATCGGTATATAGTACAGGCAGAAAAAGAGTGTATGAAATATTAAGAGGACTGGGGGCTGACAGATTAAAGCTTATATCTTTTGCCTTTATGGAAAGTGTAGTTATAATTATATGTTCGTCACTTGCAGGTCTGATTTTTTCAATAATAACAGGGCGGGTAGTAACCTTTATTATTGAAGGAATTACGGGAATAGTCTTCTTTACAATAGATAAAAGTGTATATATTGGATTGGCTGTTATGCTTGTTATATCAATAGCAGTCTGCTTAGCTGTAAGTATAGTAAGTCAGGGAACCAGTCGGGTGGCAAAGCGCAGCAAAGCAGCCAATATATGCGCTAAGCCGGGCAGATCTGCACATAATACAGATGTAAAGCATATAATAAACAGACATAATTATATACGTCAGACAGGCAGCAGATTAATGCGTTCCCAGGGAATTATACAGAATATATCTATAAGAGTATTTTCACTTGCAATTATGGTTATAGTGATTACGTGTGTGGTTAATGGAATAACTGTTTATGGCAAATATAGGACAGTTTCAGAAAAAACAGATACACTTGCATTCTATAAGCAGGATAAGAATACTCCATATGTGGTTAATATTGCATATAATTTCAGGAGATATTGGGATGAGCATGACGATAGTGTGCTGAATTCACCAGATATCAATGAGGTAAGAAAGAATGTAAAGCTTAAATATTCGCTGGTATATAATAATATGACATATGACCAGTATCGTGATTATGTGAGTTCTAATCTGAATGGAACAATGCTCAATCTGGATTGCAACAATTGCCTTCTGGATTATAACCTGAAGAGAGCAGATGCCAGTATGTATAAAGGGATAGATAAAAGTGTTATTAATTATATAAGCAGTATAAATGGTGTTAGTAATATCAGATATGGGTATTATGAAACAGCACGTATGTGGACGTGGGATGATATGGATTACAATAATCTGGGAGTTTCCTGGTATGAGAAGGCTGGAAATAATAAATCGTTATCTATGAAGAAATACTCTGATGAAGAGGACAAGTATCTGTTTGCAACTGAATATGTGGGGGAAAATAGTGGAATATATGACATCTTAGAGGATTACGCAGGCGATGATTGGAATTATGCTGCATTTCTTGAAGGAGATGAAGCAATTATATTTCTGGATAAGAATCCTGAGGGAGAATATGATGATACCATCACAAGTGGAACCAATATTGGTCTGATGTGTTATCAGACTTATCCATATGAAGATGGCTCATCTAATCTTAATATGGTGTATAGCAGCTATTATAAAGCTGTATATAACTATATGAAAGAAAATGATATACAGAGCCAGAGTGACATATTAAGGCAGGAAGGAATAATAAGTGTAAGGGAGGAGAAAGAGTTTAAGGATAGGAAAAGAAAGTATACATATAATGTAAGATATGCACCGGCAGCAGTAACTAAGGCAGCTAAGGTTATATATGTTGATGATGAGATAAAGTCAAGACTAAAGGAATATATACCAGAGTTTGGATTGTATACAATGGTTGCATCAGATAAGCTTGGAGAGAAGGCTGTTAATACACAGAATGAAGTGTTAAAGGAATATATTGGAATTGATGAGCTGCCATCAGAAATTACACTTGCCATGAAGTACAACCAGCTTAATATAAGATATGGATTGAATTCGGTATATAATGGAACAGCTAATGCAGTAGCAGCATATCTTAGACAGGCTGACTTTTCATATAATGATTATTCTGCGGATAAAGAACAGGTAAAGAAAGACACAATAGAGGCTCTGGTATTGTATATATTTACCGCAGTTGCGGCTGTACTTATGTATATAAGTATAATCCTGCTTGTACTTAATAACAGAGTCAGCAGATTTAATAACCGTATGAATATTTTAAGAAATCATGGGGCTGATAACACAATAGTCAGAAATATACATATGTATCAATGTATAAGAGAAGCAATATGGTGTGTAATACTTATGCCGGTTATTGTTATATTGGAGATGTTATATTTACATAGAAATATTAAGTAAAATAACCAGAAGAGGGTGTTTGATTGAATACAGAATTTATTAATTATTGTATAAAAAGTGTAAGAAGACGGTGGAAAAGTCTGCTAAGAGCCGCATTATCAATATTTCTGGTGTTTGCATTTGTTACAGGAATTATGCTGTTTAAGTCTAATATGTACCAATGGCAGCTACAATCAGCAAAACAAAGATTCGGTAACTGGATTGTAATGTTGTATGACAGCAATATAGAAGAGAATAAAGAACTTAAGAAGCATCCTTATCTTAATGAATCAGGAAAAGCATCAATAGATAATTATGTGTACGAAGAAGGGGAATGTACAGATATTAAAGTTGGTTATATGACAGATGAATTTTTAAGAATAGGTAATATATCTTTGCAATGCGGAAGAATGCCAGAAAAGGATGATGAAGCAGCAATAGAATGGGATTCTTTAATTAAGCTGAATCAGGGAACACAGATAGGCCAGGAGATACATATAGAAGTAAGAGAGGGAAGCAGCCAGACAACAGAAACTATAGAAAAAACATATAAGCTTACAGGAATACTTACTAATTATACTAATGTGTGGAATGGAGGGGAATACATACCGGGGATAGTTGTTACTGAAGGTGAAGGAGAGGCAGTTAACAGAATAGGAAAGGCAGCATATATATATTCATCTAATAATTATATCAATAATTATAGGGATATATATGATGGTCTGGTGAAGAAAACACATAAAGAGCTTATATATAACAGCAGCGTATATGATTATAAACCATGGGCTGGTGGTTATGTATATGATTATATGTATGTATTACTTATGATTATAGGTGTGGCAGCAATTATACATCAGGTTCTTGTACATAGCAGGGAACGTGAGCCTGTAAGGAATATTCTTGCAAATATTGGTGCAAAGAAGATACACATATTAGCGCTTTCGTTTATAGAAAATGTTGTAATAATTGTGGTGGCTGCAACAGCAGGTCTGATTTTTTTCAATAATTACAGGCAGTATAATATGCAGTATAGTAAGCAATATTAAAGGAATTCAGTTTTTTAATATTGAAAGCAGTATATATGTATATGTATTAATAATGCTTGGAATTGCCCTCGTTACAGGTATGCTGGCGGAGGGAATAGTTAATACCTGCAATAGTGTTAATTATGGTTATAAAAGAAAAAAGAAAAAAAAGAGATTAGCAAAAATAACGCAATTAAAGTTAATTAATAAAAACAACTATATCGGACAGACCAGCAGAAGGCTTAGAAAATCGCAGGGAGCGGCTGCTAATATTGCAATAAGAGTATTTGCATTGTTAATGTGTGTAATTATAATAGGATGTGCAGCTAATTCCATGAAGGCATATAGACGGTATCAGGATATAGATGCACGTTCCGATATTATTGCATTTAATAAGACAGATAAGAGTACGAATTATATACTTTGTTATGGATATAAGGATTACAGGGCTAAGGATTATTATATATCTGAAGAAAAGAAAAAAATATGGACAAGAGATAATCTTAAATACAACATACAAAATACAGAATATTTGCGTGACATCAATAAAGAGATATACGATAAAAGCGGTAAAAGATGTTATGATAATGACCCGGTAACAGGGAAAAGCAGAATGTATTATAACAGGTTCGGTTCATATGAATTAATGTATAATGTCAAACCAGCAGATACGATTATGTATAAGGCTATAGATAATAATATTATTAATTACATAAATAATATTGACGGAGTTGAGGATGTAAGCTATGGATATTATGAAACAGGCAGAATGTGGAGCTGGGATAATATAGATTATAATAAGCTGGGATTAGCGTGGTTTGAACAATATAATTTTAATTCTTTGGAAATGCTTAATCAGGCAGATATATCAGATAAATATCTTTTTGCAACAGAGTATGTAGAAGCTGAAGCTGACATATACGATATATTAAGTGAGTATGTTGATAAAGAAAAGCTGGATATGGAAGCCTTTAAGAAGGGGGAAGCATCAGTTGTATTCGTTGATGTTAATAAGGATGGCGAATATGATGATACCATAACTGAGGGAACAGATATAAATCTTATGAAATACTATTGTAACATAAATGGAACCTTTGCCTATGATAACTCCAGATATAGAGCCAGCACCTATAACAAAGCCTTATCTGCATATATAAAGAATAATGGTTATAGTCCATATAGCATTACTGATAGCAAGTATGATGCGAGGGGAGCTTCTAATTACATAAACAGCCTTTTGGTTAAACCAGATATGGATGAACTAAGAGAAGCTTATATTAATAATTTATTATATGACAGCGGTTTATATATGTATTCAGAATTCATGAATTTAAGCAAAGAGGAGCAGCTTGGTGAAATAAAGAATAAATATTATGAGCAGGTAAGAAAAGATTGCTCGTATAATATGAATTATGTTCCGGCAGCAACTACAAGCATAATATCAGTTGTGCAGTTAAATGATGAGATAAAAGATAAGCTCAGGGAATATATACCTGAATTCGGACAGTATACCATGCTGGCTTCAACAGAGCTTCTTAAGAATGCACTGGATAGCCAGAATAAGGTGTTAAAGGATTATTTTCAGTTAGATGAGCTTCCAGAAGAACTGACGCTTAATATGTCATATAACCAGATAAAGCTAAGATACAGCCTTAATTCGTTATATAGCGGTACAGTTAATGCAGTCAACTCATATATGGAGCAGTTGGGCTGGGGATATCATTCCTATTCGGAAGAAAAGGATGCTATGAAGAGTGATACTGTTGAAACAATTATATTATATGGCTTTACTGCATTTATAGCAGCAAGTGTATACATAATGATTTCAATAATGGTGTTAAACAATAGAATTAATCAGTATAAACCTGTTATGCAGTTGCTAAGACGTAGCGGAGCTGATAAAAGTGTTGTATTTAATATATTGATGCGTGATTGTATATGGCAGAATCTATACTGCATAATTCTTATGCCTGTTATGTTATTAATAGAGGCAATAATCATAAGAAAAAATGTGACTTAAAGAGAAGACAAATAAAAGACTGCTGAAAGTTAATAAAAAGCAGATAAAAGGCAGATAAAAGACTGGTAAAAAGCAAATAAAAGGTGCGATTGGAAGGAGCTTTATATGGGTGATATATTAAGGGCAGAAGGTATATGTAAGACATATCATACAGGTATGGTAGATGTACCTGCTTTGAAAAAATGCGACATAAATATAAGAAAGGGTGAATTCACTGCAATTATAGGTAAAAGTGGTTCTGGTAAATCAACATTGCTTAGAATTCTTGGCTCTATGGACAGACCGGATGAGGGAAAGGTATATATTGATGATATAGATATAAGTGAATTAAATGACAGACAGCTATCTAAGCTAAGAAGAGAGAAGATAGGCTATGTCTATCAGAATTACAGTCTTATACCTGAATATACTGCATATGAGAATATAGCACTTCCGGTAATTCTTGATAATCAGGATGTAGATGAGGATGAGATTAATGAACTGCTGGTATCATTGCAGATAGAGCATTGCCGCAATAAGTTTCCGGATCAGATGTCAGGTGGTGAACAGCAAAGAACAGCTATTGCAAGAGCACTTATAATGCATCCGGCAGTTGTATATGCAGATGAACCAACAGGTAATCTGGATGCGGAAAGTGCAGAGAATGTTGCAGCCATGCTTTCACTTGCAGCAGCAAAGTACAAGCAGACCATCGTTATGGTAACACATGATAAGCAGATGGCAGAATATGCAGACCGGATACTTAATATAGTTGATGGACAGGTAAGAACAGAGGAATTGTTGTTTAACTGAGTTATTTATTGTTTTATTGTTTAGGTGGCATATTAATTATTAATGTTATGACAAATGGAATTCATACAATAGTATATACTTTCAGTAAAAAGTGGTCCTGTTTGCAACAAAGCAAACAGGGCCACAAATCATAAGTAATAAGTTGTTTTTGTGCAGATAATCTTATGTAATCTATATTATCAGTATTGGCACGATAGGAAGTCATATTATTGATTCCGGCGTTTAACAGGAAGCCACACAGTATGGCAAGCACGTAGGCAGCAATTATAAAAGCAATAATTGTATACATGTAGGGTGGAGTGCCATATGTGTAATCTTCATTTACAAGCTGGATATACATAAATGTTCCGAAAACACTTATAGTAAAGCCAATCGCACATCTTATGGCAAACTGCAGCTTCCAGCTAAGGGCTGGCTTACCAGCGGTTTCACTTTTTCTGATGGTAAAAAGCAGGCAGGCAATAGCTATATATATAATTGAAAGTATTAGTGTATATGCGTTGGATACACCTGAAAGTAACATATCTGATAAGTCATTCGATGAATGAAAGGATGGCTCAAATACTGACAGAAACTGGCCAGCAAGCATGTTATAGGAGTTATCCAATAAAGGTATAAAGTGTGTTGACGAAGCAGCCGCATATATGTTAGTTACTGTTGAATGCACAAGAATAAGGATAAATCTTGGAAGAAATATGATTATTCCTGAAAGACATATATTTCTTATTATATTTCCTGTAACACAGCAGGCAAGTGCAATAGAGGCAGAGCATAATAATGCACATAGGAATTCTGCTGTATATATGCTAAAGGTTGTAGAATAATCTACAATAAAATATTTACTCCATCGAAAGAGTGATAATATTGGTAAAATCCCGCTTTTGGTATTATAATAATGATATTGCAGTCTTGTAAGGTGATTGCAAGGTGTTAATGTTATTATCAATGTATGTTAAGGAATAACGATACAGAATAAGCTATAAAAACATACAGATACACGGGTGGGGTGAGCAGGATACATGTACAGAATTATGTTGGTCGAGGATGACAGAGAGCTGGGAGAAACTATAAAGAGTCTTCTTACTTTAAAAGGATATGATGTGACACTCATAGGGAGTGTAAAGGAATATAATAAGCATACAGAAGTGTATGATATGTATCTGCTTGATGTAAAGCTCCCTGATGGAGATGGCTTCCAGATATGTGAAAAAATCAGACATAATCTTGATGCTCCAATCATATTTATAACATCATGCGATGATGAGGAATCCATAGTTAAAGGACTTGATATAGGTGGAGATGATTATGTAACGAAGCCTTTTCATAATGCGGTACTTTTATCAAGGATAAGTGCCAACTTAAGAAGAAGTGGCATGAATGATGGAGATGTATATAAAAAGGGAGAACTTGCAATATATTTTGATAAATACAAGCTGTACAGGGCTGGTAATGAACTTAAGCTTTCGAACAATGAATGGGATATGCTTAAGATACTTGTTGAAAATAAGGGAAGAGTTGTAAGACGGGATGTTTTTTTTGACAGACTGTGGGATATACATGGCAACTATGTAGAATATAACACACTTACTGTTAATATGAGCCGTCTTAAAGCCAAGCTTGGCACCTTTGGGGATGAAAGAGTTCCTTATATAGAAACAATAAGAAATGTAGGCTACCGCTGGATAGCGTAAAGGAATAATACATAGCAGTTATGGGGAGATAGGGTATGGATAATAAGAAGAAAATTCAGTCTGGCAGTTCAAGAAAGAATATAGATAATATTATAAGAGATTATAGAAGAAAACAGACGTTATTCGTTATAGGAACAGCCGTTACCAATGCACTTATTGCTGCATTTCTAACCATATATTATAGTATCAGGCAAAGGGCTCTTGTAGGAGCCCTTTATCTGTATGACAACAATTCGGCAACGAATCTCATAGACAGAATGATGCATATGAATATAAGTAAGAACACATATTATGCAGGAGAAGAGGCTATGGTGCAGGCCGGATATACCAGAAATGGATATGCATATCTGTCACACATTAATGGTGAGACAATGATGTATACTATCATAGGTATGATTATTGCGGTATTGTTGGTGTATGGACTTATACATTGCTACAGGATAGGAAAAAAGGACTGTCTTGGAAGTCTTAAGGCATATGCAAGGGAAAATGAGGCACTCAAAGAACAGCTTAAAAAGGAGCATGAATACAATATATGCCAGTATAAAAAAATGCAGGAGTTTGTAGAGAATATAGCACATCAGATAAAAACGCCACTTTCGGTTATGACTATGAAGCTTGAGATGCTTCAGGATATGTTAAATGATATAAAGCCTGAAAATACACATGAAGATGATAATGATAAAAACGTGGAAAAAATGGAAAAAGAACAGGATGAATATGTACCAGAAACAAAACAGCATATACAGATGGCATCTACAATAATTTCCGAGTGTACAAAAAGCGCATTTAAGATAAAGACATTTATAAAAAAGCTGCTTGATATAAGCAGAATCGAGTCAGGAAAAGTAGTACTTGCCACAGACAAAGTTATTATTGATTATATAGTAGAAGAAAGTGTAGAAAGTGCAGTTGCAGATAAATCCAGGGTGATAGTTGATTATGGTACAGAGGAGAAGAGAGCTATGTATGCAGATGAGGGCTGGTTAGCAGAAGCATTTATAAACATTATAAGTAACAGCTATGAATACATATGTGACAGAGAAGACGGACGCGTGTACATAGATATAAGCAGTAACAATGAGGTGTGTATAATAAAGATATCGGATAATGGTGAAGGTATAGATAAAGCACACCTTGCTGGTGTATTTGACAGATTCGAAGGGAAAAGCAGCCAGAACGAGTTTCATGCTGGCATAGGCCTGAATCTGTCAAAGCTTATAATAGAAGCACATCATGGCAGCATAAAGGCAGCTAACAGTGAGAAGTATGGTGGAGCAGAGTTTCGGATACTGCTTCCTTTATATAAGCTTAAGGGGAAGGTTGGGCATAGCTAAGAAAGCAATACGAAGGTATCAAAGTCGGGACTTTTGACCCAGACATCTTATCATTAAAGTATATAAAACGTAAGTTATATGTAAGCAGTCTGTTATATGATAATAACTGTAAGCAGGGCAGCCTGTATAATCAGTACCCGTATTGTAAGATGAGGGGACGGGTACTGATATTTATTATAATATGAAACAGGGGTGATGGCATGAATACAGCTTTTTTTGATTATTGTATAAAAAGTCTTAAAAGACGAAAAAAACAGGTGCTTAAAGCAGTAATGGCTATATTTTTGTCATTTACATTTGTAGCAGGTGTGCTTCTTTTTAGGAATAATATGTATGAATGGCAGATACAGTCAGCAAAACACCGGTTTGGCGACTGGTTTGTTATGATGAATGGAAATGACAGCAGGGAAAATGCACAGCTTAAGTCACATCCATATCTTAATGATTCAGGAAAAGTAAGTATATCAAACCACCAATACAATAATAACTGGAATCAGACAGATATTAAAATCGGATATATGGATAATGATTTTGTCCGTCTTTCTAATATAACACCTGATAAAGGAGAATTTCCAAAGAACGATGATGAAATAGCAGTTGAATGGAATACTCTGCTTTTACTCAATCAGGGTACAGATATAGGACAGGATATTACTCTGAATATAATTGTAAATAATCCAAAGGCAAGTTCAGGCTGGGACAGGATAACAAAGACATACAAGCTGTCAGGAATACTTAAAAGCTACACTAATGTATGGGTTGGCGGAAGCAATGTTCCAGGTATTATAACTACTAAAAATGAAGCTCAGAATATAAAAAGAAGTAATTCAGCAGTATATATATATTCAGCAGGCAATTATATATCAGGAGATTACAAAGATATATATGAAGGACTGAATAAAAAAGTAAGTGGTTCACTAATATATAACAGCAGTCTGTATGATTACGAACCATGGAGTGGAGGTTCTATATACGAGTATATGTATGTTGTTCTTGTTATACTTGGAGTAGCTGGTATAGCTTATCAGTTATCTGTATATAATAAAACAAGAAAATATGCATATGGCATAATAAAGAATATGGGTGCCACAAAGCTGCAGATGATAGCTTTTATATGTGTTGAAAATGCTGTTATAGTTATAAGCTCATCTGTTATAGGTCTGATTCTTTCAATGATTGCAGCAAGGCTTATATGCTTTATTGTCGAGTTAAGAACAGGAATAAGTTTTTTTACAATAGATAGAGGGATATATATAAGTCTTCTGATTATGCTTATCATGGCTGTTGTTGTGGGAAGTATTGTAAATATATGTGGACAGAGCTCTAACAGACTGCATAGATATACAAGCCGTTATAAGCTGAAAAGGCTATATAAAAAAGACAGGCATACGAGACATACATATATATTAAACAAAAACAATTATGTAAAAGAAACATATAAACGTCTCATGCTAGGACAGGGGATAGTGCAGAGTATATGCATAAGATTATTTTCACTAGCTATGATGATAATCATGATTATATGTATAGTGAATTCTGTAAGGACATATGCTGATTATAAGATAAGCTCACAAAAATCAGATGTTATTGCATTTTATAAGCAGGATAATAATGCAGAATATATCATATGTAATGCAGAGAATGATGTGCAGTTAGAATATGAGGCAGGGAAAACTCTGGATTTGTTTAAGTACATAAAGGATTGCTATAGTAATGCAATTAATAATGTGTCATGGGAAATGTATTCAGATGCTTATAAATCAAGAATATCTGATGATGATGGAATTTCGTTTAGTAAGCGTAATCTTAAATACAACATAAAGAATGCAGATGCACTTATGTATAAAGATATTGATGAAAGTACTATTGAGTATGTGCGTGGGATAACTGGTGTAGATGATATCAGTTATGGTTATTTCGAGACAGCGAGAGTATGGACCTGGAATACTATGGATTACAACAAGATGGGTATTCCGTATTATGTAGATATTGATGATAATAAGAATATTAATTCTAAGAATAGTGATTCCAATAATGATTCATATAGCAGTGAACAGATTAATCCAAAGTATCTGTTTGCAACAGAGTATGTAGAAGCTGATAGCAGAGTATATGATGTGTTAGCGGATATTACAGGCAAAGATGAGATTGACATACAGGCATTTAAAGACGGCAGACAGGTGGTTATATTTTTAGATAAGAATCCTGAGGGTGTATATGATGATACAATAACAAAGGGAACTGATATAGGTCTTATGTGCTATAAAGCCTATCCGGAAAACTATGGCTATATAGATAAGGATTATGCAAGCAGTTATTATATGGCTATATACAGCTATATGCATGATAAAGGCATAGTTACAGACGATTTTAATAAAATTAACAGTGAATATTTCCATTCATTAATATCTGATAATAAGCAGGATAAGTTAAAACAGATGACAGAATTATTTGAGAAAAATAATGTGAAGTTTTTAGATGATTTTTATGCGTACTGGGCAGATAAAGGCGAAGAACAGTTTTATCAGTATGTTGATTCATATCTTGATATAAACATTGCAGATGAAAAACTTAGAGTATATGATTACAGCTCCGACTATGTACCAGCGGCTGCAGCTGAGGTTGCAAAGGTAATATACGTCGATGATGAGGTGAAAGATAAGCTTAAGGAATATATACCGGAATTCGGGCAGTACACGATGCTTGCATCAGATGAATTGGGAAAGAAGGCACTGGATACACAGAATAATATACTAAAGGATTATCTTATGCTTGATGAGCTTCCAGAGGAGATTAATCTTTCAATGAAGTATAACCAGATTAATGTAAGCTATGGCCTTGATTCAATATATAACGGAACGGCTAATGCTGTAGCTTCTTATCTTGGACAGGCTGGATATGCATATAACAGTTATTCGCATGATAAGGATCTTATAAAGAGCAATACTATAGAAGCTTATATCCTATATGGTTTCACAGGCATAACAGCGTTTTTAGTATATATGATAGTAAGCCTGATTATATTAAAAAACAGGTTTTTTCAGTTTAGTGACAGAATAAAGATATTAAGAAATACAGGTGCCAGCAAGGATATAATATTTGACATGTATATGAAGCAGAGTATACGGGAAATGCTGTGGTGTATCATGCTCATGCCGTTGATGATTATATTGGATATAATATGCATAAAAAGGTATATACGTAACCTATGACAGATAATATGAAGTTTAATGGTGAGTACTGGCACATGGTATCTGGCTGGAAATGGAGGAATGTGTTTGATTGAATACAGAATTTATCAGTTATTGTATAAAAAGTGTAAAAAGACGATGGAAAAGTATATTTAAAACAGCACTTTCGGTATTTCTTGCGTTTTCGTTTGTTGCAGGGATTATGCTGTTTAAGACTAATATGTATGAATATCAGATACAGTCTGCAAAGCACAAGTTTGGCAGCTGGATTGTGATGCTTTATGACAGTAACTTAGAAGAGAATAAAGAACTTAAGAATCATCCGTATCTGAACGAGTCAGGTAAAGCCTCGGTAGATAATTATGTGTTTGAAAATGATAACCAGACAGATATTAAAGTTGGTTATATGGATGATGACTTTATAAGGATAGGCAGCATATCATTACAGAGTGGGAGCATGCCGCACAACGATGATGAAGCTGCCATAGAGTGGGATACACTTCTTAAGCTTAATCAGGGAACACAGATAGGTCAGGAGATTCATATATCAGTCCGGAAGGGAAGCAATCAGACAACAGAAAATATTGAAAAAACATACAAGCTTACGGGAATTCTTAATAACTATACGAACATCTGGTGTGGTGGAAATTATATACCGGGTATTATTGTTACACAAGGTGAAGGAGAGAATATTAACCGCGTAGGAAAAGCTGCATATATATATTCATCTGACAGCTATATAGATGGGAATTATAATGATATATATGATGGATTAAAGAAAAAGTCACAAAAAGAGCTTATATATAATAGCAGCGTATACGACTATGAACCATGGGGAGGTGGATATATATATGATTATATGTACGTTCTTCTTATGCTTATAGGTGTATCAGCAGTTGTATATCAGATGCTTATGCATGACAGAAAGCGGAAGCATGTAAGGAGTATACTTACGAATCTTGGCGCTAAAAGAATACAGCTAATGGCATTTTCTTTAGTGGAAAATATAGTCATAGTTACACTTGCTGCCATAGCAGGTCTGTTTCTTTCAATATTTACCGGGAAGATAGTATGTACTATAACCAGTTATGTTAAAGGTATACAGTTCTTTAACATAAAAAACAGTATATATGTATATGTATTCATTATGCTTTTAGTATCTGTTTGTATAAGCATGATAGCTTGTATTATTGAAAATTTCAGACATCCGGCATCTGGTGTTGGAAATAACCGCAGCATTGGAAGAAATAAATCACTTATTTTAAAGACGGGAAAAAATAAGCTGGTAATAATTAACCGGAACAATTATATTTCACAGACACAAAAAAGATTAAATAAGTCACATGGGGCGTTGTCAGCTATTGCAGTCAGAGTGTTTGCGCTTGCGATTCTGGTTATTATAGCGGGCTGTGTGATTAATTCAATAAAGGCGTATAAACAGTATCTGGATATATCTGATATGTCCGATATTATAGCATTTAACAGCAGCGATTCCAGTACAAATTATGTACTTAATTATGCAGATAAAGAGTCAAGGGATGAGTACTATTATATACAATACTCTGGTGAAAATGGAAATATATATACGAGAGATAGTCTTAAAGCCAAAATACGAAGTAAAACATATTTAAGTGATTATAACAAGGAAATGTATGATAACAGTAATGAAATGTTTACTGAGGTAGATGCTAAAGGAGAAACAAGGCGTTACTTTAACAGATTCAGCAGCTATACACTTATGTGTAATATAAAAAAAGCGGATACACCTGTGTATAAGGATATTGATAAGAACATGATTGATTATATTAACAGTATAGATGGTGTTGAAGATATAAGTTATGGATATTTTGAAACAGCAAGAACATGGGCATGGAATAATATGGATTACAACAAGCTTGGTGTGCCATGGTATCTTTCATATAACTTTAACAGTGTTGAAGCACTTAATGATAATCAAAAAACGTATAAATATCTTTTTGCAACAGAATATGTGGAAAATGATAATAAATTATATGACATATTAAAGGATATAACAGGTAAGCCTTCATTTGATGAGGAGGCATTTAATAATGGAGATATATCTGTTGTATTTGTTGACGAGAATATTGATGGAGATTATGATGATACATTATCTGAGGGAATGGATATTAACCTTATGAAATATTACTGCAATATAAATGGTTCATTTATGTATGACAGTGCATGGCAGAATTCAGGAAACTATAATAAGGCTTTGTCAATATATATAAAAGATAAAGGATATAGCGCATATAAGAGTCTGACAGATAGTAAAATAGAGGCAAAGGGATGCGATAACTATGTGTCTGATCTTAAAAACAAACCTGATTTTAACAAAATAAGAGAAGAGTATATTGAGTATCTGGAAAATAATTATGGACGAAATGTAGCTGATTTTACGTTTTTTTGCAGATCAGAGGAAGAACAGCTTGAGCTTGTAAAACAGTATTATTATCAAAGGTTAAGAAAAGATTATTCATATATTCTTGGATACGAGCAGGCAGCTACAACTAAGGCCTGGGCTGTAGTGAAGCTCAGTGATGAGATAAAAGACAGATTAAAAGAATATATTCCTGAATTCGGGCAGTATACTATGATTGCCTCAACAAAGCTTTTACAGAGGGAGCTTGATAACCAGAATCAGGTTTTAAAAGATTATTTCCAGATGGATGTACTTCCAGATGAATTGTCTCTTGATATGTCATATAATCAGATAAGACTAAGATATAGCATGAATTCGCTATATAGTGGAACGGTTAATACAGTGAATTCATATATGCTTCAGACAGGATGGGGATATCATTCTTATTCGGGGGAAAAGGATGAGGTCAAGAGAAAGACATTTGAGGCCATCATACTATATGTATTCACAGCAGCTGTAGCTATCGGTGTGTACATAATGATATCCGTTCTTATGTTAATGAGCAGGATTGAAAAATATAAAAATACTATGACAATCTTAAGATATAGTGGAGCAGATAAATCTGTAATCTTTAAGATATATATGAAAGAGTGTTTTAGTGAGTCATTATATTGCATTATCCTTATGCCGCTTATGCTGCTGATATACGTGTTAGTAATAAGGCATGAAACTAAAGGACTATGATGATTCTGCATGGATAGTATAAAAATGCAGGTGTGTTCATGCACAAGCCAGGGATAAAAATAGTTTGCATCTCTTGCATTATAATACAGTAAGAAAGTAAGAAGGAAGGAAAAATATGGGTGAGATATTAAGAGCAGAAGGTATAAGCAAGACATATCACACAGGTATGGTGGAAGTGCATGCATTGAAAAAATGCGACATAGCAATAAGAAAAGGTGAATTTACAGCTATTATAGGGAAGAGTGGATCAGGAAAATCGACACTGCTTAGAATACTTGGTTCCATGGATAAGCCGGATGAGGGTGAGGTATATATTGATGATATTAATATAGGTGAACTGAATGATAAGCAGTTATCAAAACTCAGAAGGGAAAAGATAGGTTTTGTATATCAGAATTATAGTCTGATACCAGAATATACGGCATATGAGAATATAGTACTTCCTGTGGTCCTTGATAATCAGGATATCGATGAGGATGATGTTAATGATCTGTTAGAATCACTTCAGATAGAACATTGCCGAGATAAGTTTCCAGAGCAGATGTCAGGTGGTGAGCAGCAGAGAGTTGCTATAGCAAGGGCACTTATAATGCATCCTGCAGTAGTGTATGCAGACGAACCAACTGGTAATCTTGATGCTGAGAGCGCAGAGAATGTTGCAGCCATGCTATCCCTGGCAGCATCTAAATACAAGCAGACAATAGTTATGGTGACACATGATAAGCAGATGGCTGAATATGCCGACAGAATATTTAACATAGTAGATGGACATGTAATGACAGATGTGGGAGAATAATGTAAAAAATCCATAAATTCAAGATTTTTTACATGCGAGATATGCGCAAAAAGCGTGCGCAGAAATAAGGAAAAGTGTAAAAAAGGAAAGCAGGGATGAAGTAATTATGCATATTTCAAAGAATTCAGCAACACAGATAGTAAATGAAATATCCAGGCTTGTTAAACAGAACATTAACCTGATGGATGAGACCGGTTATATAATAGCAAGTGTAGATAAAAGCCGTATAGGAAGCTTTCATTATGGTGCGTATAAAATTATATCTGAAAATCTTGATGAATATTACATAGATGAAGATGATGCTTCTAAGGGAATAAAGAAAGGAATAAATCTTCCACTTGAGCTTGATGGTGAAATAGTTGGTGTTATTGGTATGACTGGTGAATATGAAGAGGTTATTACATCTGGCAAGCTTTTAAAGAAGATGACAGAAATTCTTCTTATGGAGAGCAGGGCAAACTACCATCAGCTTATGAATAAGCGAGTCAGAAATGCATTCTATGAAGAATGGCTTATAAATGGAGGCTATAAAAGTGCTGACCTTGAGGATAGAGGAATGGCTATAGGCGTGGATATCAATATTCCAAGGCGTATTCTTATTGCTAGTATTGATGAACTTGATAATTATAAGGATTCACAGCAGGGTCAGTCCAAGATTGCCAAGTTTGAGAATGATGTTGATACATTTTTAAGCAGAAATAATTATAAGATGCATTTTAGAAATGCTTCAAGACAGATAATAATTGTAGATAACATGGTGACGGATAAGCTGGCTGCATTTGCCAAAGAACTTGCTGATTATATAAGGGAAAAAGAGGGAGTGGAGCTTAATATCGGTATAGATGGTGAGAATAATGCTGATATGCATGATGCATATGTACAGGCTCACAGGGCTTGGAATGTAGCAGCCTCAGAGCATGAACAGATAATATGTTATGAGAATATGAGTCTGGAGCTTTTAATCAGTAATGTTCCTGTAGAAATAAAGCTTGAGTATCTAAAGAAAATATTTAAAGGTGAGTATGGCGATGATATTGGTGATGTTATAGCACTTCTAAAGGCTTATTATGATGCACAGGGGTCAATACAGAAAGCAGCTGATGCACTTTATATACACAAAAATACACTGCAGTACAGGATATCAAGGTTAAAAGATACAACAGGACTTGATATAAGAAAACCTACCGAAAGTCCTGCATTGTTTATTGCATATATAATAGCGGATGAGCTTATAAATGAAAAATACGATTTACCATTATTGTTACGTGGAACGAAATAAAAAAATAATTATGTACACGGTAACATATGCAAAAATGTATTTCTATGCTATTATTGCACCATACAAAGCACAAGAGATTGTGCAAAACGTACAATAATTTAGTAGAAATGAGGTGTTTTTATGTCAGGTATAGCATTGATAATTGTGTTTGTGTTGGCAATCATCGTAATGATAGTTGCGATATCCAAGTTTAAGGTTCATCCATTCCTTGCAATCATGGGTGTATCACTTATTCTTGCCATGATAGCAGGTATTCCATTCGTTGATACAGTAAAACCGGACGGAACAAAAGTATCTGGTATTCCTACAGTAATAGGTGCCGGATTCTCAGGAACTTTTAGTAGTATTGGTATAGTTATCATACTTGGTGCATTGATCGGATCAGTTCTTGAAAAAACTGGAGCAGCTCTTAAGCTTGCAGATATGGTGATTAAGGTAGTAGGTAAGAAAAGACCTGAGCTTGCTATTGAGCTTATGGGCTGGGTAGTTTCAATCCCCGTATTCTGTGATAGTGGTTTCGTTATTCTGAATCCTATCAGAAAAGCGCTTGTTAAGAGAACAGCAGTATCGAGCGTGGCAATGACTGTAGCTCTTTCAGCAGGACTTTATATTTCACATGTATTTATTCCACCTACACCTGGACCAATAGCAGCAGCTAATACACTCGGTGTCGGAGATAATCTTTTACTTGTTATGGGACTTGGCGTTGTATGTTCTATATTCCCTCTTATAGCAGGTCTTATATATGCAAAGTACATAGGTAAGAAGGTTAAAAGTGCAGACGAGGCAACAGATAGTTCAGAGGTAACTAAGACATATGAAGAGTTAGTCGCAGAGTATGGAAAGCTTCCTAACGGATTCAATGCTCTTGCACCAATCCTTGTTCCTATCATACTTATGGCACTTGGCTCAATTTCATCTATGGCAGGCTGGACCGGTGCTCTTGATGTGGCATGCCAGTTCTTAGGAAAACCTATTATAGCCTTAGCAGTTGGTACAATATTTGCGATAATACAGCTTGCAACAGCTGACAAGATGTCTGATTTCTACGATATAACTAACGAAACATTAAAGACAGTTGGACCAATCCTTTTCGTAACTGCAGCAGGTGGTGTTTTAGGTAAGGTTATATCATCAACATCTATGGTTACATTTATTACACAGCATGCAGAGGTGCTCTCAGCAGTGGGAATATTCTTCCCATTCCTTCTTGCAACTATATTAAAGACAGCACAGGGTTCTTCTACAGTTGCTATCACAACAACAGCAGGTATCATAGCTCCACTTCTTGGTGCACTTGGTCTTGCCTCACCAGTAAAGACAGTTCTTTGTGTAATGGCTATTGGTGCTGGTGCCATGACAGTATCACATGCTAACGATTCTTACTTCTGGGTAGTTACTAACTTTGGTGACATGACTCCTGATCAGGGATATAAAACACAGACGGTATGTACATTGATAATGGGTATTGCTTCAATGGTTGAAATATTCATACTTTCATTAATATTATAATTCGATTCTAGTGACCTATGGCGGCTATGCTGATAAGTAAGTACATTCTTGACTTGTTAGTATAGCCGCCTTGTTATTAGATGTTGTTTAAGGAATGAGAGCATAGGCAAGTTTAAATATTTTGATTGAGTAAATAGTGCAAAGTTATAAAAATACACAAAAGAGGTTTTACAAAATATTACAATGAACATTTATCAGAAAGGAGATTAGCCATGAATAGTGAATTAAGAAATATAGCGGACAATATAATAGATGCGGCTATAAAGGCTGTACTACCAGATGCGGCAGTCAAAAGGGCACTGGATGGAAAAGAATTCAAAGGAAAAGTCATTCTGGTGTCAGTTGGAAAAGCTGCATGGCAGATGGCAATGGCTGCAAGTGATTGTATGGGAGATAGAATAGATAAAGGTGTTGTTATAACAAAATATGGACATGTAAAAGGTCCTATTGACAGGGTTGAATGTTTTGAAGCAGGTCATCCAGTACCTGATGAGAATTCATTTAGGGCAACGCAGGCAGCTATAGATATGGTAACAGGACTTTCAAGTGAGGATACAGTATTGTTTCTTTTATCAGGTGGTGGAAGTGCTTTGTTTGAAAAACCAAAGATACCAGAAGAAGAACTGCAGAATATAACAAACCAGCTGCTTGCCTGTGGTGCAGATATAGTTGAGATTAATACGATAAGAAAACGTTTGTCAGAGGTAAAAGGTGGTCGTTTTGCAAAACTGTGTGAACCAGCGCATGTGTTCTCAATAGTGTTATCAGACATACTTGGTGACCCACTTGATATGATAGCATCAGGACCTGCATGCCCTGATTCCTCAACCTGTGAGAATGCAGGACACATAGTAGCAAAGTATAATCTTAAGCTGGGGGAGAATGCGAAAAAGCTTATAAATATAGAAACACCAAAAAAATTGGACAATGTTACTACACTTATCAATGGAAGCGTGCGTGAATTATGTCGTGCAGTTGAAAATGAATGTACAAAGTATGGTTATGAGCCGGTTATGCTTACAGACCAGTTGTGTTGTCAGGCAAAGGAGGCAGGAAGTTTTCTTGCATCAATAGCGAAAACACATTATGCTTCAGGAAAAAAGCTTGCTTATATAGCAGGTGGAGAAACAGTAGTAAATCTTACCGGTCATGGCAAGGGAGGAAGAAACCAGGAGATAGCTTTATCGGCAGCCACAGGAATAGAAGGCATGTCAAACGTAGCAGTGTTTAGTATAGGCAGTGACGGAACAGACGGACCAACAGATGCCGCAGGAGGCTATTGCGATGGCGATACAGCCAAAGTGCTGAAGGAAAAAGACATAGATATATTTGAGGTGCTTAAGGAAAATGATGCCTACAATGCATTGAAAGAAACTAACGGACTTATAATAACAGGACCTACAGGAACAAATGTTAATGATGTGGCAGTGCTGCTTATAGGGTGATATTGTTGTTTAACATACATTCTTAACGTACGGACGACAGCATATATGAGAAAAGCAGGTGTGCATACATCAACGATGCCAGAAGCTTCAATTTACGCGAGCAACGAGCCAAAGTCATATTCCTGATATGACCTTGGCGACTGCCGCGATAGCCATAATAAACACGCTTTGCGAGTTTATTATGGCTGGATATTTCTAAGACTTTTCATATACGTAATGGTAGTTTCCGCTACCGTTCGAT
>OHQL01000373.1_pt1 | contig 24001 bp, 14 predicted proteins | sample 1578151 | NCBI WGS metagenome assembly OHQL01 (sample SAMEA3879519, study PRJEB24766) | human gut metagenome | biome: human-associated habitat; feature: feces | place: USA | collected 1985/1987 | reverse complement strand
CCCTAACCCTATATTTCTACCGTTTCTTGGTAAGAAACAGTACAAATAGTTATTTATCTTATTATCAAATACATAATATATATATAAACTACTTTTTTACTCGGTTTACTCAATTTGATACTCGAAAAAAGATAAGGTTGTTGTCGAAAAAAGTATACACTCTCATTTTCCACACCAGACAAAGAATAATAGAGAAGAAAACAATTAACGTATTTATATATGCTATTTGTTAACGAGTTACATCAACAGAGGATACAATTTATATCCAAAAATCCCCCCTTTATTTTTTTGTTTTGCAGATTATAATTACATTTGCGACGTATTTCTAAGATTTCTTACCAAGAGACAGTAGAATTTAGGTCTTTTAAAATTCCATTATTCGCATTGTCTATCAACGAGTTATCCAAAGAGTCCAAATAAATAAGAGTTGTCTTCTCGGAGGTATGTCCCATTCCTGCGCTGATAACCGCAACAGGGATATTATGATTGCGTGCAGCGGTAGCCCAACTATGGCGGGGAGTGTATGAAGATAGAGGCAATGTCTCACCGATTAACTTCCCCAATCGCTTTAATTTCTGATTATGGTAATTCAATCCCGTTTGGTATTGCAAGTAAGCCCGATCCGGATTTTCATCGGTAATGATTGGAAATACATAGGGAGTTTTCGAAGAGTCCGATAGATATCGTCTCAAGATCGCCTCTATACAAGGTTCAATTCGCAACGTCAGGTTTTGACCGGTCTTATGGCGACAGTAAGTAATTACCCCTTTACCTATATTTTCTTTTTTCAAATAAGCCATATCCACAAACGCCATCCCTCGAGTACTATAGCTGAATACAAACAAATCCCGAGAGAGAGCCAAAGCCGATGAATAAGACAGGTCAAGTCTCTGCAACTTCAAAATGGTCTTTTCACTAACGGCACGTTTCGATGTCTTGGCGATCCCGGTATATACCTCATGAAAAGGAAAAGCTTGCTCCACAAGTTGCTCTTGTACAGCTTTATTATAAGCGGCACGCAAGATTCTCATATAAAATGAGCTACTATTCTTACTCACTCTCCTTCCCCATAGCCATTTCTCATATTTGCAAGCCGTATCGGAGTCTAATGCGGTGAGAGGTATATCACAATTCTCTAAAAAAGAGGAGAAGCTGTTCAATGTTCGTAAATAATTACGGGAAGTACTGAATTGACCGCTATCATGAAGGAGTCCAATCTCTTTTCTCAAATAGTCCAACATTCCGGTTTCAGTTTTTGGAGATCGAAATCTCCCGATCACATCGGACAAGGTGTATTCATTCCCTACAGCATCTAATTCCCGAATGATTTTCCGGATCGCAGCTAAGTCCGCATTTATTCGTTTCTGATAAGAAAAAATAGTTTTTTCATTGTCAGGCGTAACAACCAACTCTCGTTTCTCCCCATTCCACCAATGAGGAAATATCCGCATATCGGTAGTTATTTGCCTATTCTCCTGTCTGTGACAAAGTTGGTAACAGACAACACCCGCTTTGCCTCTCACCGTCGATGGACGAAACTTTACTTTTATTGTAGCCATACTTTTTTAAGCCAATTTTACACTAGCCAACCCGAAATGTCAATAGGTAGACAATAATAATTATCGTAGAAAATCTATCATAATGTCCTCATTCAGGAGCTATTTAAAACATACGACTCACCCAAAAAGTTGTTTATAGGGGATATCTATCAGATTTTGCTAAAAAGATTGAATTTATGAAAAGAATAGTCTGCAACTAACACTTAATTATTTCGACGATATTCGGTTGGAGTGACCCCATAGCTTTGTTTAAAAGCCGTACTAAAATAACGAGCGCTGGAAAAACCGACACGGTCCGCTACTTCCTGAATACTCATATCCTTATGAGATGAAAGCAACCGAGAAGCCTCGACCATACGAAACCGAATCACATAATCACCAACCGAGACATCCGACAAATGACTGAACTTGCTATAAAGCGTCGTTCTACTCATCGCCATCGCAGAGGCGATAAAAGGCACATTCAAATCCGGATTACTCAAGTTCTCCCGAAGCAACGTATTCAATTTACACATGAATTGTTCGTCCGCATTGCTTGTCGCATCCTCTTTTGGAGAGAATAGACAACCGGACTCACGATAACGCACACGAAGTAGGTCTCGCTGTCTCAATATATTCCGTAGAATCACCAACAAGGAATCTATATCAAACGGCTTCGCCAAATAGATATCCGCCCCTGATTTATACCCCTCTACCGAACTTGCTTGATCCACCCTAGCGGTCAATAGAACCACAGGAATATGGCTAACCGCTACGTCGTTCTTGATTCGGTAACACAGCTCAAAACCATCAGTCCGAGGCATCATGACATCACTGATTACAATATCCGGCTGACATTGCCCCAAGATTTCCCAAGCCTCTTCCCCGTCTCCGGCTACAAAAACCTCCTTAAACTCTGCCTGCAAGACACCGAGTAAGTAGTTACGCAGCTCTATCTCATCTTCAACCACCAACAATGTATATTTAGCAAGCTCCGTATCTACCTGTACTCCGCACACATCTGTTTCCGGCATGTCAGTGCCCTTCACGCTTAAATCGATAACCCTATCCGGTTCCGCGGCAACAAACGCTTGCGTGAAAGGAAGGTCGAAATAGAAAGTGGCACCTCCATCCTCATTATTGTAAGCACCTATACTTCCGCCATGCAACTCTATAAGTTTCCGGGCATAAGCCAACCCGATCCCACTCCCTTTACGGTCGTGTTCACCTTGGTAAAAACAGGTAAAAAGACGGTTTATATCCACATGTCTCAATCCGATCCCCTGGTCCGCAAGGAAAACCCGCACATTCTTATCCATACGCTCCGTACCAATGACTAATGAGGTATCCGGATCGCTGAATTTCATCGCATTTATCAATAAATTAGATAAAACGACACGGCATTTGGAAGTATCAAAGGGTACTTTCTCTACTGAAGCATCCAACTGGAACCGCACAGAAATCCTACGGGCTTCGAATTCCATGATAAAATCATCCGTTACCGATCGTATCCAATCGTTAAGATCGTAAAAACGAATATCCATAACATCGCCGTTCGTATCAGACTTCTGGGCATCGAGCACCATATCGACGATCTCCCGCATCCGGCAAGTTTGCAACAACAAACCATCCAATTGCCGGGATACATCTTTATCCGTCACCTTTCCGGATTTCAGCAAACGTTTGAGCGGAGCATAGATCAAAGTAAGCGGCGTACGTAATTCATGGCTGATGTTCACCATGAAACGGACTTTTTCCTCATAAAACTTTCGTTCATGTTCTTTCATGGCCCAAGCAAGTTTCCTTTCTTTGCGTCGCATGACAGACCAGATCATCCCTCCAATTGCCGCAAACACAATCACCCCCATCGCAATCAGGAACCAAGCGCATCTCCACAAAGGAGGCTCCACATCTACTGTCAATAATCTCAAAGGAACACTCCAGTCTCCATTCTTCTTGCTATAGGAAACCCATAATTCATAGTTGCCCGGAGAAAGCGCCGGAAATGTAAATGCATGGCTTGAAGTCTCCAACAACTCCTCACGGTCTCCCTTGATGTAAAAACGGAATAATTTCTTCCGCATCAAATCCTTCTCTTTCACGATAACACTTAACCCAAAAGAAACATAATCCCACGGAATGGAAATAGCCTGTTCCCCGGATATACCATCGGGATGAATCGGAGCCCCATCTAAAGCCAAATTAATCATGCTTACAGAAAAATCCTCTTCCTCATGAATGTCATAGTCGGGCCGTATCCTAACCAGCCCTTCCACCCCAGAAATATAAATATTACCGGAAGAAGCCTCAAAAGCAGGTTCCGGAAGAAACTCACGTGTAAAGACACCGTCAGATTCCCCAAAAACGATTACACGCTTCTCATCCGGTACATACGCATACAACCCTTCATGAGTACTTATCCAAAGGCGATCAGAACGATCAAACGCAAGAGACGTTACCCCAATAAAACGATCCTGATCAACCGTGTCCAATCTTTCCGAGAGACCGTCATAAACATATAGACCGGAAGATGTCCCCAACCAAAAACGGTTATCTTTATCTTGTTTTACCGCAAGTATCGTACCGATATCCTCATTCCTCACAAATAACGGACGTAGTTGCTTATGCAGGATATCCAACACATACAAAGCCGCGGAAGAACTTATGTAACAAGAATCGCCTTGTATGAAACGGGGCGCAAGCAAACTTTGCGGTAACAGATCTTCCGGTAAAGACTCAAATTGTTGTTTCCGCCGATTATACACAGACAAATGATTATCGGATAAAAGACAAAAACAGTCCTCGTCTAAAGGAAATAAACGAATCGAATTACCTCGTAAGAATAAATCCTTTCGCACATGCCCCCAATTTAACAAAAACTCCCGGCATTCTCCTGTATTTTTATTAAAATGATAAAGCCCTACACCAAACAAAGATAACAACAATTCCGAATCGCTATACGGCATGATAGACACCACCTTCATCCCCGCAGTCTGAGGATATTTCCGGAAAGTCTCTTTTTGCGGATCAAACAAATCAAGACCTCCCCCATCCGTTCCTATCCAGATTTTCCCATCACGATCTTCATACATGGAAGTGACCGACTGAAAACTCAAACCGTAAGAAGCCCCGGGAGGAGCATCCCGATAAGTCGTCATAAAAACAGGTTTGATGCCGATCAATCCTCCCCTGATACTGCCCGCCCAAACATTATCCTCATCATCGATATACAGACAGGCGAAAGAATTTACCGGCAACGAATGGCGATCGCCCGGAAGATGCATAATCGCTCTTACGGTCTTATTTTTGTAATTATATATATTGATACCACCTCCGTCCGTCGCCAGCCAAAGTTCGCCATCTTTCTCGCACATATCTTGCACGATATTATGAGTCAATCTCTCCGGGGTTTCCAAATGCTCCTGCAATCTCCCCTCTCGATCATAACAAAAAACACCTTTATTATAGATAGCCACCCATATTCTCTTGAATGAATCTATATACATGGAGGGGATATTCCCTTTGGGGATAAACGACACACGTTCCATATCTCCGGTGTCTAGCGAATACCACCAAAGCCCTTTTTCCAGAAAAGACAGTATGACCTTCCTCTCTTTTTCGTCATACAAATAAACATAATTAGGCGAAAATTCAAACGGACTTTCCTTGAACTTACACCGGATCATTTTCTTTTCCGCATAGGAATAACAAAAAACACCTTGCTTCCCTAAAAAATAGATTCCTTCCGGCATGAGGAGGCTACAAGCAGCGACCATAGGTTGCCCGTCTATTTCCTGACGCATAAATTTTTGGGTATCACGTTCGAAACATGCCAATCCGCGACTAGTCCCCACCCAAATATTTCCTTCCGCATCTTCCTCCAAAAAAACTATATCATTATAAGGAAGAGAATGCAGGTTCTCTCTCTCCTCCTGATAAACGGTAATCTTTTCCCTATCGAAACGATTCAACCCAAACCGGGTACCAATCCACATAACACCTCTTTCATCTACCAGTACACATTTTACGGAAGACTGCGATAATCCGTTTTCCAAAGAAATTTGTTTAAAATAATACTTAGGAGCTGCATAAAGAGACTCCGCTAAACACACAAAAAACAGCAATAGATATAATTGTAAAAACCTCCAAAATACTCGCATAGTTGTATATCACCCATTGTTCGGCAAAAATACTAAATCGTCCGAAATATAAGGCTTGCAGAGTATAAAAAAACGTTTTTTGAATTTTCACGGACGATTTTGGACCCAAGAAAATATCTTTAAAGCATAGATTTGCAGCAAGTGAAAAATTAAACAAAAAAGCATATCATTAAAAATTATTCTTATGTTACGTACAACGGGTATATATTTTATTATTTTGGTTATGATACTTGTAAAATGTTTCCTTCCGGACGAAAAACCGGAGATCATTCCTTTCCCCTTGCAAAGTGTATCAGACAAAGGTGATTTCACATTCAACAAGGCAACCCTCATCAGTGTAGAAAATGAAAAACAGGCTATGATCGCTCGGGAGTTGACCGATCTATTCACGCTTTCCGCCGGATTCACCCCGGAAATAAAAATACAAGACAAACGAGCCAATATCATATTCCGCACAGACAGAGAACTAGCGGCCGAACATTATAAACTGAATATAGCCCCCTCTTGTATTCTAATAAAAGCATCCGGACAAAAAGGTTTCTTTTACGCAATGCAAACCTTACGTTTTCTGCTTCCTCCAGCAATAAACAGCCAAACTCAGGTAGAGAATATTCAATGGAACGTACCGGGAATGACCATACTAGATGGCCCCCGATACAGCAATCGGACCGTGGCAATACACACACCTTTCACTCTCATCTCGAAGGATAATCTCAAAGAATTGATCGATCACCTAGCCATGTTAAAAATAAACAGACTTCATTTCACACAAGAAGTTCATGATACGACACCTGAAGGACAGCAAAAAATGAAGGATATGAACCTGTATGCTAAATCCAAGAAGATCACGATCTCAAACGGGACAACACACACCCATGATATCATATCGTATCTCCCGTTCCAAGCAGAGCGACTTATCTGGAAAGCAAATATCTCCGATTGCGATGAGGATAAGAAAAGGTTATTCCAATATTTAGCGCCCATCGCAGAAAGAAGCTGGTCTGGTAATTTGTTAGCCCATCGCCTCACGCAAGATATCGATCAAGATAGGCTTCAATCCGCTTACGAAACATTCCACGGCGATCACCATCAGTATCAATCCCATCAAACGCATCATCACGTTATTTCCAGTCTCTCCCAATATACGTACCAGCCGGGTAGAAGCTTGCAAGATCAAGAATGTGATAAAATAGACCAATGCGATTATTCCGATCAACGTACCCTTTAAGGTGAATGTCGAAGCGTCATCCATAAGCATGATAGCGTTGGCGATCGCTCCCGGACCGCACAACATCGGAATCGCCAGAGGAGTAATGGATATATCATCCGCATAGGTTTTCACCTCTTCCTCTTTCAACTTTGCGTTGGAATAGCGTGCCTGAAGCATATCAAACCCAATCTTGAAGATAATAAAGCCGCCAGCTATGCGAAAGCCGTTTGAGGAGATACCAAAGAACTTAAACAGGAACTGACCGGAGAAAGTAAAAACCATCAAGGTGATGAACGACACGATCGTGGCCCTTCGGACAATCGCTTTCCGCTCATGCTCATTCATGCCATTGGTCATGGTCAAGAAAACCGGCATCGTACCGAGTGGATTGGTCAACGTAAAAAACGAAGTGAAACATAATAGGGCGAAAGGTAACAAGTCTTCCATATCAATAATTTTTTAATTGGCTAATGTGCCAATATGCCAATTAGTTGAAGAGAGCATGATTGGCACATTGGTACATCAACATATTGTCACATTATTTACTCATCCCAGACCAAATAGGCTGAGACCAACCAATGATTCAGCTTATTCCCATCCACTTCTGCCGCTTCCGGAATACTCACCGTCAGCGTATGATGGCCGGGTTGGATATCTTTCAACGCTACCTCTTCCGGTATCACGTCCGATCCGGGACACCAATTAGAGCGGGAAAGATCCGAAGACGCCAAGGGTTCCTCTACTTCTTTCTCCGAATATCCCTTCTCGGTGATATAGGAAGCCAGACGCTTTCTCAACCAAACCCCGGTAGCCGGATTAAAACGACGGAAAGAAGCGCAGTCCGTACGCCAAGGAACAAAATCCAAGACTGGAACTCCATCAACGGAAACAATATTCTGTTTTTCCACGAACTCATCCCCGCCGGAATGACCGCCATGTCCCGTAACGATATATTTCAGACGGACATCACGTGCGCCTTGAGGAATATCAAAATCCAATGACACGTCCTTCCGGGCGAATATATCCGGATATTCCTGCCCGATATAATAAACCGTATTCATCAACGGCTCTACATGTTTCTTCGGCAAAGCGTCGCAAGTCAGATCGGACTCATCCACATCAATCGTCATGCTTGCGACGTATCCTTCCGGTGTCCATGTATCGATAAAGATTCCAACATAAGCACCACCTTCCAAAAGAGGATACAAATCGGTTATGTCTTGCTCCCAGCTTACGCTATCTTCCCAATGGTCGACATACACCGGTTTACGATGTTTCGTCAAGCTATCCTCGGGACTACTGTAATGCCCTACTCCGAACGGAGTCATGAAACGCATCAATTCCACGGTAGGTTGATAATCCGTCCCGGGGATGATACCGATCATCTTCTCCAGTTTCACGCTATCCACCGCAGGAAACTCCTTCTCGCCTTTAGCGATATTCAACAAATTAATGCCCGAGGCATTTGGCAATACAAAACAAGACCCGGATTTATCCCAGCGATCTCCATTCGAAGCTACCGTAACCCGGAGTTTGACGGAAACGTTTCGCTTATATTTCGGCAATGTTACCTTCTTCAAGATAATACGGCCATTCACCAAATGATAAATACTGTCCGGTCCCGGAGCGTTAAAAGCGGCGGGATATACATCCGGAGCGAAACGTACGCGGGTATCATTAAATACCTGTACGGAATAATCTCCCATCGACGGTAATTCTTTATGTCCGCAAGAAGCGGTACATAGAAAAACTCCCGTCAAGGAGACAAATAAAGCCAATTTTTTAATCATTTTGTCTAGAATTTAGTAAGCTCCTTAATAAGCTGCTTTTGTCCGGCAGTCTTATCGGCGTGCGTACAAGGACCGGTCACACAACCGCCCTCGCAAGCCATCACTTCTATAAACTGCGCGGGAGCCTTTCCGGTTTTAGCGTAAGCGCGTAATAATGCCACATTTTTCTTTGTCAGGTTGGCTACCTGCACGGCATTTACGTTCTCGTCCTTCAAATAAACCTTAACGGCGTTGATCACACCACCACTTTGGGCGAAGCCATGCGCCTCACGGACAGCGTTAAATAATACGGAGAAAGGCTGGGCCTCCTCGATCTTGATACCCAATCCCTCCAATACGGAACCTACTTCCTCAAACGTAAGTGTAAAATCCACGCACGGATCTAGTTTCACCTCTTTTCGTTTCGCCACGCACGGGCCAACAAACACGATCTTCGCATCCGGATATTTTTCCTTCACGATACGGGCCGTATAATACATCGGAGATCCAGTAGAAGAGATGTATTTCTTTAAATCTGGGATATGTTTCTCGGCCAATTGCACGTAAGACGGACAGCAACTAGTGGTCATGAACGGTTGTCCTTCTTTCAATTTCTCGATCAATTCTTCCGCCTCATGACGGGTGGTTTCCATAGCGCCTTGCGCCACCTCGACCACTTCCTCGAATCCCAAGGACTTGATAGCGCCATACACTTTTTCCTTCGGAGCGCTAAACTGAGCTAAGATAGACGGAGCGACAATCGCTACCATCTGTTCCTTATTCCGCAAGCGTTGCAAGATATCGAATACTTGCGAGATCTCGAAGATAGCACCGAACGGACAAGCATTCACACATTTACCGCAATATATACATTTAGACTCGTCGATATGCTCCACCCCATACTCGTCCTTGCTGATCGCCTTAACCGGACAAACTTCCTCGCAAGGGATCGGGATATAAACGATGGCATGGTACGGACAGCTTTGGTGGCATTTACCACAGCTGATACAAGTTTCATGATCAATCTCGGCCTGACCGTTTTTCTTGAATCGGATAGCGTCCTTCGGGCAGTTCATATAACAACTACGAGCCACGCAACCCCGGCAAAGATTCGTGATCTCATAATTCACGGAGACACAAGAGGAACACGCCTCATCCACTACACACATGATATTTTCCTTCTTATTCTCCGAGCGGAACAAGGCACGCTTCGCATACTCTGAAAGCGGTGTCAACTCATCTTCCTCGTCCTGCATATCAAAACCAAGCAAAGGCAAGGTTTTGTATTTCCAGACGGCACGTTCCTTATGTACACAGCAACGGCCCCTCACTTTCGATTTTCGGGGACTCAACTCGATCGGCAAGCGATCAATTTCTTCTAGAAGACGGTTTTCTTTCCAGAGCTTTACTAACTTCGCCAGCAATCCGTGACGAACAATCATTACGTTGTTGGTAAATGCCATAATGTTATCGTATTTGTGCTTTTAGTATATCGTATATCGCATCACTTCTTTACAAACGCGAAGGTAAATAAAAGTTTCTAAACAGAAAGAAAGCTTTCTTTAAGAATTATCGAAGCACTATGAATATCTCCGCCAAACGGAGGATTTAATTTAGACAAGACAAGTTCCACCTCCGTGATCTGTGGAAATCTCTCTTTCAAAGCCTTCAAGATACGCCCCGCCGCGTGCTCGAGAAGTCTCGAGGGGATAGCCATTTCTGCTTTCACGGTTTCATATACTGTGGCGTAATTGATCGTATCGCTTAAATCGTCGCTCCATACCGCATTCTCCAACGGAGCTGTCAGTATCAAATCTACGATAAAAGTATTCCCAACCCGGGTCTCTTGGGGTGCCACGCCATGATAGGCATAGAATGTCATCCTTCGTAATTCAATCTTTGTTGTCATAATCTTTTAATTTATCTGTAAATGTATAGAAAGTAAACCTTCCTGCAAAAAAATAGTCTTATATTTGTCAACCAAGTAACAACACATTATGATGGGAATAAAACAAAAAGATGAAAATTCCGCAGGCGGATTACACAACGCCTTGGCTGCGGGGACAACGATAGAGGGTAATATTATCACAGAGACAGACTTTCGCTTGGATGGAAAAGTAGAAGGAGATATCAGTTGCAACGGCAAGATCGTTATCGGCCCCAAAGGTAGCGTAACAGGCAATATCGTATCCGAGAATGCTGAGATTCTCGGTGAGGTAGATGGCTCCGTAAAAGTAAGCGCAAAGCTCGTGTTAAAATCAACAGCCGTTATCAAAGGGGATATATTCACACAAATCCTTGAGATCGAACCGAACGCACGGTTTAGCGGAGCTTGCACGATGTGTTCCGAGAAAAAGAAAGCGGAAAAGTAAACGGGATAAAAAATGTAGAACTCCTAAGAGTTCTACATTTTATGTTTTCGTATCTCCAATGCAACGCCCTTATGTTTAGCTCATTGTCCCATAACTTTTCAGGCACGTTCAGTCGTTTACGCTCCACATGCGTCTTGCCGCATAAGGGCCGGATCAGAACCCGCTACAATCTGAGCGGAACACCAAGCTATGTCTTTTAATTCGTCTTTACGAGGAATTTTTTATTGGGCTTCTCATCTTTCACTGAAAAAGGCTTGCGTTATATATTTTTATTCATACTTTTGCCTACTACATATCTGAATATAGGAGGATATAAAATCTCCTCTTATTTTAAATATGCTGATCCCTTTAATCAATAAAGATATCCATTATGGCAAAAATCAATGACATCCTTTCAAATTTAGATGAAAAACTTGAGCAATACTCAATAATGCTCGCTGCACATCCTAATGATAAGGCGTTAGCCTCTGAATTACGAGAAAATCTTAAAGAATACCTGTCCAGTGTTGTCGCCTCTTATAAAGGAAAAGAGAACTTGGCGGAAGACGAAAAACATTTCCTGGAAATTTGTAATGAGATCTTACGTCCAGTAATCATGACCAAAGGCTCGTTGGGTTTTATTTCCGGGATGGCAGGAATCCTACATGACGTAGCTTTAAGTTTGAAAAAAGCACTCCATAAAGAATCAGACAAGGACAAAATATTACGTATTCTCGATGAAAATGGCAGTCACCTTCTTCCATCTTACAATAGTTTATTAACCCGATCGCTAAATACCTTCAAACAGTTGTTCGCGCCGGATGTCGGACAGATCATCGCAAACCTAAATTCCGGAGCTGAAAGTATAGCTAGATTCAAAGATCAAATACCCTCTTCCTTATTTTGCCAACCTAAAATGGCTGCTTTATTAGCAGACTGCTCGGAGTATGCTTATACCGGATATAAGCACAATGAAAAAGTTTGTTCATTAAGAAAAAAAGAATTACCGAAAGATTTGTGGCAAACGGACTACAACGAGCAAACCGGGCAGTTGATATTCATGAATGGCTTTAAGGTATGGCTGGGTAAAAACGAAACATCTATCATTGTCGCTTTTGCCGGTACCGAACCTTCTCAAATAGGCTCTTTAGTCACCGACTTCCAACAACTGTTAGCTCCAAACTTTATGTACTTATATGCGGTAGGGCTAGTTCAGCTATTTGTAAAACATTATCCGGACAGTACGATCTATATAACCGGGCATTCTCTAGGAGGTGGATTAACCCAATTCGCCGTCACCGCTAACATGGCCGAGGGACTTGATCGGTTAAAAGGTATAGGATTCAATTCGGCAGGTTTGTCGGAAACCTCATTAACGCATTTAGGCAAACCAAGAATTGAAAAAGCGCTAAAATACATCATACATTATACAACAGCCAATGATCCCGTTTCCGCACGAGGAGCCTTAATTGGTGCTCATGTCGTATTGCCTACATGTGAAAGAGCTGGCTCCGGGCATTCACTTAACTCGGTCCGGGCTTGTCTGCATTCTGCTTTTCTTGGATGAATACTTCAATTAAAACGATAAGTATATTAACCTTATTAACACATATAATCCATGAATGAAAAATTATGCTTGGAAATCACTCTGCCTTCACATTTGGCAGATTTACCGATACGAATTATTCGAGGTTCAAAGGATAAAGAACTTATTTGTTCTTTACAATCCGAAAATGACCAAATAAGATACTCCAACGGAGAAGAACAGAAATATGTTTTTGTCTGGCGTCAGAATGACTACCTAAAATTAATGTTGGACGAAATCCTGTGGATTGAAGCAGAAGGAAGTTACAGTAAGCTTTATCTAACCAATAACAGGAATATGGTAATCTCTTTTAATCTGGCTACTATCGAGAAGGAGTTGCCCAATGTTGATTTTCTCCGTATCCATCGTTCTTACATCATTAACCTAAAACATGTCATTTCACTAATCGGAAACAGCCTAAATATTGAAGGAAAGTTAATAACTATCGGAAGAGGGTATCGGGAGAAGCTCCTCGACCGTTTTATTTTTCTTGGCGTACGCCGAAAAAATAAATAACCATGTTTTTTGTTATTCTTGGAACATTCCGGTTATCCGTTAAGCGGATGATAGGATACTCTTTTTACTGGCTAATCCTATGAGCGTAAACCTAAACAGAATTTAACGAATAAATTATTAACATTTTTAAATCAAAAAGTCATGGCAAACAATCTTTATTTTGAAGTTAAAGCAGACTTCTTGAAAACGCCGCTTGACGCAAAATTGTTTAAAAAAGACAAGCAAATGATATTATTAGTTGAACCACAAGACATCGAGCAAGCCGAAAAAATCGACATTAAGAGCCAGTTAAGGGAGATACAGTTACGTAAAATCGATGCGTTCGAGGCTTTAGCTTTAAGGTATACAAAACAAACCTGCATTGCTACGCCGAAAATGTTTTCACTTGCTGTTTCTGATATAACCTTACAAGAAGTTGTTGAATCTATAGCGGGTATCGATATACCAAGGAATACTATTCTTAATGAAATTAGTATTCAAGGTATAAATATGCCAGACAAAAAAGAGAGAGTCACTCCTGCCGAAGTAGAAACAAGACTTTCCGAATGGGGAAATAAACTGAGGAAAATGGTAGAAGGCAAGGGAAACGGTGCGGAAAGTGATTTCACTTATACATTAAGAGAAAACAACAGAATATCCATTATAGATAAAGCATACATGAGACATTATGCGCTGATACCGGATGGCAATAGTTACATACCACAAGTTGAAGCCCAATTTATTCTCGCAAAAGAAGATATTCAGCTAGGAGAATATCATGTATCACGAGGTGCTTTTGTTTGCGCTAATATTCGGATATTGGGAGTTCAAGTTGTTACATTCTTAAATATGAGTGACAATGACGTGACCGCTTGTATGATGATCGCTCCTATAAGAAAAGCAGGTGTATTAGAAATCACCGGAACAAGGGACTCTATCGCAAAAGCTCCTCTAATGAACCCTCCAGCGATTGTCAATTCAATTATCAACTTATCAAAGAAAGAGCAAGGAGCAATCTGTTACTTTTCAGCAAGCAAAGGAAAGGGAGTTAATCTTTATCTGGATGCCCACATCAATCTTTTAAGCGTCATCGTGATTAACGCCAACATACAGATGTCGAAAGGGATGGTAAGGATAGATACAAGTGGCGTATTATTGTCCGTTTTCAAATACGTATTATCTATCGAATGTACTTATAGAGACTTCGACAATGCTTCTTTTTCGATTTTATTGGCTATAGACACATCCGCATTAAAAGAGAAATTCAAAAAGGTACAAAAAAAGATCCAGGAAGCCAAGAGAGCGGTTTCGGCTAATAAGGATGGGGTTTATAAGAAATTTGAAGAAGCAAAACGAAAGGTTGACGGATTACAGAGTCAAATAAACTCGTTTAACAGGCAAATCGCAGACAAAAGGAACGCAAGATCTCACGCCGGTTTCTTTAAGAAAATAAAATATGCCTTCCAGATAGCCGGACTTGAAATCGCAAAAGCGGCAGTCGTATGCGCTATGGGAATTGCAAAAGCGGCTTTAAGCATTGCCCAGAAGGTTGCGAACGCCCCATTTACCATTGCGAATCTTGCTTTGGATATGGTTAATGCCATCCTTGAAGGTGCTATGAATTTATTCTATATTGAACGGTTTGTAATTATGGCGACTGTAGGCGCAAAGAATGGATTTCTTTTCGATATGGACTTTGTTCTATTTGGCAGAAAACATGCCATACAATATAAGGTCGATGCCTTGTCAGAAGATCAAGGAGATACGATTCTAAATGACCTAGATGATCAAATGTCTCAAAAAGCAGAACTTAACGCAAAGGAAATGCCCCAATTGGATATACCGGAACATCTTGATGAGCTGGATTTCAATTTAGAACATTTAGCGGAGTCTCTTGAAGCCGGTAAAATATCCGTAAATTCAGCCCATGATATCATTCGGAATACAGAAATGCTGTATGCTAAATACATAGACAGTGAAATGGATTTTGCGGAGAAAGATGAATTGGAAACCGCTTTTATTCAAAATTCACTAATGATCAAAGAATATACAGACTTGTCTGACAAAATGAATAAAAGCGCTCTAAAAGCCTTGAATATACTTAATATACCGGAAAATGATCTGAATTTGCAAGCTAAATCCGGTGATGGGAATATTTTGAAAGACTTACTGGAAGAAAAAAACAACCTTCTCGATACGCTACAGAATATCCAGGATCAAAACGAGGTTTTGAAAAAGACACTGGACGATACCGCAAAGGATATTAAACTTTCTAAAACAATTGCCAGAAAGGGACACGGGGAACAGATCCGGGTTAATGCTGATTGGAATAGTTTTGCTTCCGATATGGAAGATATGCTCGTTGAAGAGGCCGATAAATCTATAGGAAATCATTACATAGTGCCGGGATATGAACCTGCAGTCATAGATGCGGTCCGGGATTTTGGTACTTTAGTGAAAAAGTCGAATGTTAAAGCACGGGAAGGCTATACTAACAGAATATATGTTGAACATTAAAATAAGAAAAATCATGAATAAAGGAATTGCACTAATTATAGGTGTTGGCGAAGTGGACACCACACATTACGATGGTTGAACTCCTTATTTATGACACTGTCGATAAAATTGTGGTTAAATGGAATGAGCCCGGCATTGTACCGGGCTCATTATTTTAAGAATTTACAATGTTCAATTCAATACGTAACTTTTTGGGATATCCCCATATCTTATTTTCTTCCCGCCTCTTTTATCAAGGAGACGATCTTATCATTCAGATCATCAGCCTGTAAAAGCTGCTCTAACGTTATATGCATCCGGTAGCGCCAATAATGCTTAGAATTCGCAGGAACATTGATACGTTCGGGCTCTATTTCTTTTCGCTTAATGGAATCATCGATGGCGAACCAATCTTGCAATGGGATAATCGTCAGCATAGAACGAGTCTTCAAGTGATTAGAGATAATCTGGGTAACGATTTCGGCCGTACATTCACTTGGAGCCTCACCGATATGCTGCAATACGTTGTTATAATAACGTTGTGTCTTCTCCGGATCTTCTTTCCACCAATTACGTAGCGGCGTCATATCATGGGTAGAGGTCGTACAAACGGAATGATAAGGCAAATTAAACATATCGGAAAATTCCCGTTGAGGACTCTTCGGCATACGCTCAATCTCAAGGCTTAGTATTTGCAACTTATTCATAACCTCGGGAACAGAGGCGGGGATCATACCTAGATCCTCTCCACAAACCAACATCTCCGTGGACGCAACCAACGGTGTCAAACGCTTAAACGCTTGCGCCTTCCAAAAATCATTATGGCGATGATAGAAGAAATGCCAGTATAACTGATCGAACGCATAACGGTCGGAACCACTCAATTCCCGATAGATATAGGATTGATTCGCCGAGATCCGGGGATGAAACTTATCGGTCTCTCTTGGGTCACGAAGAAATAATACCTCATTCGCAATCGTAAACAGGCCATTCTTGATCCGTAGGGAAACAGGATCCGCCTTATCCGCGAACAACGCCTCAATCTTCCTTTGTGTATCACAGAACGGTTTTAACACATAATGCCGGGAGGAGGATTGTGCCAAATAAGCACCTATCACCTCTTCTGTATTTTCCTCAAACAATTCCGATAAGAATTGTCGATTGATATGTGGGGTCGTGAAACGAGACTCATTAAAATTCAATCCATACTGCTCGATCTCTTCTCTCGAGAACGGCAACGCTGGATTGAAATGACCACAAAGCCCTTGCACATATTCACAAGGAACCTCCCATATTCGGAAAAATCCCAAGATGTGATCTATACGGAAACAATCGAAATAATCACTTAACTTAGCGAAGCGTTTTTTCCACCAAGAGAAATTATCTTTCTCCATCGCATCCCAGTTATAAGTCGGGAACAGCCAGTTCTGACCGTTCATGGAAAAGTCATCGGGGGGAGCACCCGCTTGACCATTCATATTAAAATATTTCGGTTCCGTCCAAGCCTCTACACTAGTGCGGCTCACGCCAATGGGCAAATCACCTTTCAATACAACTCCATTCTTACGGGCATAATCCGATACCGACTTGAACTGGTTGTGCAATACATATTGCAAGAAATAAGAGAACGAGATCTCCGGCCATGCGTCACTATCTTCCCGGCATAGGGCGCGAACACGTGTCTTATTGTAAGTAGAATTACCTTGCCATTGAGAGAAATCCGATGTCCCATAACTTTCCCGCAAGAAGCAATAAGTAGCGTAAGGCATCAACCATGACTCATTTTGCGCCAAGAACTCTTTAAACTCCGGCGTATCTAATACGGCCTTACCCTCCCCTGCGAAATATTCTTGACAATAACCCAATTTATATTTCAGTACTTCCTCGTAATCAACCGTATCTTTTGCGTTTAATTCTTTTTGCTTCCCTGCATAAAAAGCAGCTCTCTCCGGATCTTGCAAGGTCCCCAAAGCCGATAAATCCACATACATGGGATGAAGGGCATAAATAGAAATAGCGCTATACGGATAGGAATCCACCCAAGTATGGGTCATCGTCGTATCATTCATAGGTAATACTTGAATGATACGTTGGTGCGTCTTTCTAGCCCAATCCACCAACATGTGTAAATCTCCCAAATCACCTACTCCAAAGCTCTTTTCCGAGCGCAAGGAAAAGACGGGGATAACCGAGCCGGCACAACGCCATAACGGTAAGCTATCCCGGAAGTAAAGACCAGATATAACAACGGTCTCACCCTGTTTCTGGGGAACAAGACTTAGAATACGATTCTCATCACTCTCCCAATACAAAGGTTGACGGGAATCATTATCCCAAACCAAAAATTTATATTCTAAAGGATACCGTATCTCCGCAGCGTCTAAATCAATATGCCATTCCGGGAAAGTATCGCAACTCAACAATAAAGCCTTGTCCGGATGCCAGTTACCTAAGCATTCTTGATTTCCAGTAATGGCTACACACTGATTCTTTTCCACCCGGGGAGCGGATATCTTTATCACCAATTTTCTTCCACTTCTAACGACCCTCTCATGTGTATTGCAGGGATGAGCGAATAAACTTTTGGTGAAAGCAGAAGAATAAAAGGCTAGATTATCCGGACGGATTTGCCAATAATCATAAAGAATGTAAGAATCAGATTGTCCATCCAATACAATCCGGTGATTCTTCTCCCACTCCTCAAAGATCTGCTTATCATTAACACTTAAGAAATATCTATATTCTATATCTTTTATATCGGGTGGAAGATCCAGTTCCAGTTTCCAGTTTCCATCCCCAGAGTAATTCATCTCCTTAGCCAAAGCAGGTTCCCAAGAGCCTAATTCCGGTATGGAGCCCACTACACATAACTTCTGTCCCCAAACGGTATGGAAGTTTATATTAAAAGTGACTTTCATGGTATATAGATTTAGTCAATTATTTAACCGCATTTAGAGGCTCCGCAATTCGTGCAGATCAAACAACCTTCTTGATAAATTAAGGTCTCCAACCCACAGTTCGGACATTTCTGCCCTTTCGCTTCCATGCCGTTCGGTAAATATTTCTTCAAGGCACGTTCCACGCCATTCTTCCATGTATTGATAGACTCGCTATTCAACTCCATACCCTGTACCAATTTTATAACCTGATCGATAGGCATTCCGTAACGGAGCACACCGGAAATCAATTTAGCGTAGTTCCAATATTCCGGATTAAACTTGCCATCCAAGCCTTCGATTGTCATTTTATAACCGCGTTTATTCTTGAACTGGAAGTCGTAATGCTTATTACCATCCTCATCATAGCTCTTGATGATCGTACCTTTAGAAACGTTTTTAGGTAACATGATACCCTCGTCATCATCGGCCAAACCGGTAAAGATCTCATACGGACGGCCATTCAACAAGCCGACGAAAGCGATCCATTTCTCACGGTTATTCTGGAATTTTACCACATCCGCATCCAATTCACGAGGACGGGTAGATACGATAACCGGTGGTTGCATGCAGTTACAATCCTCTTTTTTCTTCTTTTTATCTGTCGCAATCAAGACACCGGAACGAGAACCATCTCGATAAACAGTACATCCTTTACATCCGCATCTCCATGCCTCAACATACAAAGAGTCTACCAACTCCTCACTTACATCGTTCGGCAAATTGATCGTTACGCTGATAGAATGGTCCACCCATTTCTGAATGCGTCCTTGCATACGGACTTTTTGTAACCAATCGACATCATTGGAAGTCGCTTTATAATAAGGAGACTTAGCAACTAGCTCCTCCACTTCTTCTTGTGTATATTTCTTACTTGCCGAATAACCATTCGCTTGCATCCACGTTACAAACTTATGATGGAATACGATATACTCCTCGAAAGCGTCGCCTGTCTCATCCACAAAATCCACACGAGCCTCGGAATCGTTCGGGTTTACTTTGCGGCGGCGCTTATATACCGGCAAGAATACCGGCTCTATACCGGAAGTGGTCTGTGTCATCAAGCTAGTCGTTCCTGTCGGAGCGATTGTTAAGCAAGCGATATTACGACGGCCGTATTTCAACATATCCTCATATAAAGCAGGATCAGCCTCACGCAAACGGTTGATGAACGGATTTTTTTCCTCACGCTTCGCATCGAATATCTCAAAGGCACCACGTTCTTTCGCCAACATTACGGATGAACGATAAGCGGCCAAAGCTAATGTCTTTTGTATAAGTTCCGCACAATCGGTTGCTTCTTCTGTTCCATAACGCAAACCTAAAGCGGCAATCATATCGCCTTCCGCCGTGATGCCCACACCTGTACGACGTCCTTGCAAAGTCTTTCGTTGGATCTTTTCCCACAAATGACGCTCTGTTTGTCTTACCTCCATGGATTCCGGATCCGAGTCGATCTTAGCCAAGATCATCTCGATCTTCTCCGACTCCAAATCAATAATATCATCCATAATCCGCTGGGCCAAACCTACATGCTTCTTGAACAAATCATAATCGAAATAAGCGTCCGGAGTGAACGGATTTACCACATATGAATATAAATTGATCGCTAACAAACGGCAACTATCATACGGACAAAGAGGTATCTCGCCACAAGGATTCGTGGAAACCGTACGGAACCCCAGATCCGCATAGCAGTCTGGTACAGACTCACGTAAGATCGTGTCCCAGAATAACACACCCGGTTCAGCGGATTTCCAAGCGTTATGAATAATTTTTTTCCATAAGCCAGAAGCATCGATATCCTTCACATAAACGGGAGAATCCGAATCAATTGGATATTGTTGCTTATAGGTACCGCCATTAACCGCGGCATTCATGAAATCATCATCAATCTTCACAGATACATTTGCACCTGTAACCTTACCTTCCGTCATCTTAGCGTCGATAAACGCCTCCGAGTCCGGATGTTTAATAGAAACACTCAGCATCAAAGCTCCACGACGGCCATCTTGGGCCACCTCACGGGTGGAATTCGAATAACGTTCCATAAACGGAACCAACCCGGTAGAAGTCAACGCAGAATTCTTAACCGGAGAACCTTTCGGGCGGATATGCGAAAGATCATGGCCTACACCACCACGGCGCTTCATTAATTGTACCTGTTCTTCGTCAATACGAATAATCGCACCATACGAATCCGCTTGCCCGTCTAATCCGATAACAAAACAATTAGAGAGTGAGGCAATTTGATAATCATTGCCAATTCCCGTCATCGGACTTCCTTGCGGAACGATGTAGCGGAAATGATCAAACAGGTCGAAAAGTTCTTGTTCCGACAACGGATTCGGATACTTTTTTTCCACACGGGCAATCTCACTTGCCAAGCGATGATGCATATCATTCGGAGATTCCTCATAGATATTTCCAAACGCATCCTTCAAGGCATATTTATTTACCCATACTTTAGCGGCGAGCTCGTCACCGGTAAAGTAATCCAATGAAGCCTTAAACGCTTCGTCAAAAGTGTAAGTTTTACGATCCACAATTATTATATTTATTTTGCGACTGCAAGTTTACGCATACTTTACCAGTTATCCAAATTACCCTACGTTAAAAAGAATACTTATTGAAAAGTTTTCCAAAACCAAACTCGCAACCCCACATTTTCAATTACTTAAACAAAACTAAACATCAAATAGTTTTCCAAAAAGAAAACTTAACACTTACACGGATCTCCCAAAACAAAGAAGGACGCCTCTTTAGAGAGACGTCCTTATCCTACTATATAGGGATTCTTAATTTAGTTCTTGAGCAAGACCTCGATTTCCTCTACGGAAGACCGGAAAGACTTACTAGTCTCAATCTGGTCTTTGATCGTCTTACAAGCATGCAAGACCGTCGCATGGTCTTTCTTTCCTACGATCTTTCCAATATGGGAAAAAGAGGAGTCCGTATATTTTTTCGCCAAATACATCGTGATCTGACGGGCTTGCACGATCTCACGTTTACGGGAATTAGTCTGGATAACCGATTGCTCCAAGTTGAAATACTTGCAAACGATCTCCTGAATCATCTGTACGGAGATCTGTTTCTTCTCCAACCGAACCGCTTGGCTAACCACACGTTTCGTCAACGGCAGATCGATCTCACGATTATTGATAACCGCATTAGCCATTAAAGAGACGAGAATACCTTCTAAGTCACGGACATTCTCCGTCACATTATTAGCGATAAAGTTAAAGACCTCATCCGGAATCATGATTCCGTCATGGTTGATCTTATTCTTCAGTATCTTTTTACGTAGATCCAGATCCGGACGGCTCAACTCAGCCGTCAATCCCCATTTTAAACGGGTGATCAAGCGCTCTTCCATCCCTTGCAAATCCACAGGAGGTTTATCAGAAGTCAAGATAAGCTGCTTACCTAACTGGTGCAGGTGGTTGAAAATATGGAAGAATGTATTTTGAGTCTTATCCATACCGATCAACTCCTGTATATCATCCAACAGCAGCACATCGATATTTTGATAGAAATTCAAGAAGTCATTAGTCGTATTCTTACGGATAGCATCTGTAAACTGTACCCGGAACAAATGCGAAGATACATATAACACTTTCTTTTCCGGATGCAACTCCCGGATACGGGTTCCGATCGCATGGCATAAGTGAGTTTTACCCACTCCTGACGGGCCAAAAATGAACAACGGGTTAAACGTAGTCTTTCCCGGATTCTGGGCAACAGCCTCACCCGCCGTACGAACCAGCTTATTGCTCGTACCCTCGAAATAATTATCAAAATTATACTTCGGGTTCAACTGAGGGTCCAAATCCTGCGGAGCAGTCGTCATAAAAGGATTCGGAGCCTTGTTAGCGTCCTTGGGAGTGACTTTCTTTACAGCGGTGGAAGCATTCTCCGCCGGATAATCAACCGTACCACCAGTGGTCTTATCCACCATGATACGGTAGTTAAGAATGGTTCCTTGACCGATTACACGATACAATGTAACTTTCAAAACATTAACATACTTCTCTTCCAGATACTCATAGAAGAATTGACTAGGCACCTGTATGGTAAACTTCTTGTCTTCGTATGATAACGGAACGATAGGTACGAACCATGTGTCAAAAGCTGCCTTAGGCACAATATCCTTTATGACCGCAAGGCACTTATTCCACAATGTTTGATAATCAGTCTGCATGTTTTCTTTCTCTCCCACTAATACTTTTTACATTCGGACTACAAAGTTTAGAAATTAATTCCGAAAAAAAAAGTGCTATTTTGTTTGGTAAATATGAATTTTCAATATCCCTTTTAGATTCAGATAGTTACTAATACCTATCTGATTTACTGCTATTTAGATCGACCAACGTTCAAAAACCCTTTATTTTAGAGACCTCTACAAAAGCGTAAACGCTGACGTCCGGTGACGGAATAAGGCCTCAGGAAGTATCTATCTCACTTTACCTAAAGGCCTTATGCGTATAATCAGCAGGAGTCCCCTAACTTTTTGTCTAATTAGAATGATTCTAAATAACGTCTTTTATACTATGATTTTTTAACATAATCAAAAAACAGAGAAATGGACGTATCTTTTCGGATTCTCCCTCAAATCTAGCAATAGCTTGGAGGCGTTGTCCATCGTGCTGTTCAGATTATCATACAATCCTTTGTCGTTCAACAATAAGCCGATGCTATTATCCGTCGAGTTCAATTTATCCGTAGTCAACTTCAAGTTCGCCAAGGTCGCATTGATGGAATTGACCGTTGTAGCCAAATCCAATTCTTTCAAGTTGGCGCTCACCTCCGAGAAATTATCCGTCATCGTCTTCAAGTTATTCACGATACCCGGTACATCCTTACTCAACATCTGATTCAACTGACGGGTAGACACCTCTAGGTTGCTAGTCGTTTTTTCGATATGATTCAAGGATTGAGCCAAGGCCGGATGAGCGATCAAGGTTTGCAAGCTACCCAAAATCGTGTCGATCTTCGGCAAAAGGTTCTCAACGCTTGGCAAGATCTTCTCCTGTACGGATTGCATCATATCCTCTTCCATTCGTCCCTCGAGCGTAGAACCCGGCTTCAAAAAGTCATCCACGTAAGTGTTCAAATGGATATGCAACTCAGCTCCGCTTAAGAAGGTATTGACAACCGCTATATAACTTCCCTTATTCAGCCTCATCTTATCTTCCAAACTAACCTCAACGATGATCTTACCGGTCGTATCATAGTCATAAATAATATCACGAACCAATCCCACCTTAAAACCATCCACAAATACAGGGCTGGAAATCGTCACCCCCTTTACGTTGCTGAATGATACGTAGTAATGGTTCACCGGTTGAAACAGGTTAATACCCTTCAGATAATTAATGCCTAAATACAATAACGCCAGACTTACGATCGTCACAAGTCCGATCTTCGCCTCTTTAGTGAATACACTTTTCATTTCCTTTAT
>OHQL01000341.1_pt1 | contig 25548 bp, 22 predicted proteins | sample 1578151 | NCBI WGS metagenome assembly OHQL01 (sample SAMEA3879519, study PRJEB24766) | human gut metagenome | biome: human-associated habitat; feature: feces | place: USA | collected 1985/1987 | reverse complement strand
TTCTGGAAAAAGTGGAAGCAGGTGAAGTCAAATCCGTAGAGATCGGATCGTATGAGATCGACATCACACCGGTGACAAAGGACAAGAGTCCGTACCAGCCGACCTATTACTGCGGACGCGTGGCGGATGAGGATCTGATTCCGCTTTTAAAAGAAAAAGGCGTAGAAATTTACGGAGTAATCCCGGACAACACTTCCACCTGGATTTACAGTATTTTAAGTTATCTGATCCCGTTAGTACTGATCTGGGTACTGCTCGGATTTTTGATGAAGCGTATGGGCGGCGGTGCCATGGGTGTTGGCAAGAGCAATGCGAAAGTTTACGTGGAAAAACAGACGGGTGTTACATTTAAGGATGTAGCCGGACAGGACGAGGCAAAAGAATCCTTACAGGAGGTTGTTGATTTCCTGCATAACCCGAAGAAATATTCCGAGATCGGTGCAAAACTGCCGAAGGGTGCACTTTTAGTCGGACCTCCTGGTACCGGTAAGACACTGCTTGCAAAAGCAGTTGCAGGTGAGGCGAAGGTTCCGTTCTTCTCACTGGCAGGTTCTGATTTTGTGGAGATGTTTGTCGGTGTCGGAGCATCCCGTGTGCGTGACCTGTTTAAAGAAGCACAGAAACAGGCACCATGTATCATCTTTATCGATGAGATCGATGCGATCGGTAAGAGCCGTGATACCCGTTACGGCGGCAATGACGAGCGTGAGCAGACGTTAAACCAGTTACTGGCAGAGATGGATGGATTTGATACATCTAAGGGACTTCTTATCTTAGCAGCGACCAACCGTCCGGAGGTGCTTGATAAAGCGTTACTCCGTCCGGGACGTTTTGACCGTCGTATCATTGTCGATAAACCGGACTTAAAGGGACGTTTAGAGACATTAAAGGTTCATTCCAAAGATGTCATGATGGATGAGACCGTAGATCTTGATGCACTTGCACTGGCAACAGCCGGACTCGTAGGATCTGATCTTGCAAATATGATCAATGAGGCTGCCATCAACGCAGTAAAAAATGGCAGAAAGTTTGTAAACCAGTCCGATCTGTTTGATGCATTTGAGCTTGTTGCGGTCGGTGGAAAAGAGAAGAAAGACCGCATCATGAGCGATAAGGAGCGCAAGATCGTATCTTATCACGAAGTCGGTCATGCGATGGTAACAGCATTGCAGAAAAATACCGAGCCGGTACAGAAGATCACGATCGTGCCACGTACCATGGGTGCACTTGGATATACCTTACAGACTCCGGAAGAAGAAAAATATTTACAGACCAAAGATGAACTGCTTGCAAAGATCACGACTTATATGGCAGGCCGTGCAGCAGAGATGCTTGTATTTGGTTCTGCGACCAGCGGTGCTGCCAACGATATCGAGAGTGCGACCTCGATCGCAAGAGCTATGGTCACACAGTACGGTATGTCTGATAAATTTGGCATGATGTGTCTTGCAACAGTTGAAAACCAGTACTTAGATAACCGTGCAGGACTGATCTGTGGTGAGGAGACGGCTGCACAGATCGATCAGGAAGTACTGTCCATCATCAACAGCAGTTATGATGAAGCATACCGCATGCTTGAAGAAAACAGGGAGGTTCTCGACAAGATTTCAGGATATCTCTACGAGCATGAGACGATCACCGGAAAAGAATTTATGAAGATTTTCCGTGAATTAAAAGGAATCCCGGAGCCGGAAGAAGAGGAGAAAAAAACATTCTTCGAGCAGGCAGAGGATGCTAAAAATGCGTTAGAGCAGGCGAAAACAGAAGAACATGCAAAAACGGAAGGACAGACAGAAATAAAAAATCAGGCAGAAGCAGAAACTTCACGTGCAGCGGAAGATCAGAATACTGTATCTTTGGAAAAGGGCAGTTTTATTGATCAGGTCGTAGACGATCAGACAGCAGCACATGAGGAACACCAGAAATAACGCAGCAGAGGCTTCGCTGCAGAAGTATCAGAAATAAAAGCTGAAAAATAAGATAAATATCAGCAGGATAAGTATAAACAGAACGATCAGAGCAGGAATGAGGTTTCATGTTTAACATCGCAGAAGAATTAAAAAAACTCCCGGATCAGCCGGGAGTTTATATTATGCATGACAGCCACGATGCGATCATCTATATCGGTAAGGCTGTCAGTTTACGAAAGAGAGTACACCAGTATTTCCAGCCGAGTCATGATGAGGGCATCAAAAAGGCACAGATGGTAAAACAGATCGCACGTTTCGAGTATATTATTACGGACTCGGAATTAGAGGCGCTTGTGTTGGAGTGCAACCTGATCAAGGAACATTGTCCAAAATACAATACCATGCTGCGCGATGACAAGACTTATCCCTATATCCGTGTGACGGTCGGTGAGGATTTCCCACGGGTACTCTTTTCACGTCAGCAGAAAAAAGACAAATCGAGATATTTTGGGCCATACACCAGTGCGGGGGCAGTAAAAGATACGATCGAGCTGATCAATAAGCTTTACCAGCTTCGTACCTGTAACCGTGTACTGCCGAGAGATACCGGCAAAGAGCGCCCGTGTTTAAATTACCATATCCATCAGTGCCAGGCACCCTGTCAGGGTTATATCAGCAGGGAAGAATACCGGGAAAGGATCGATGCTGCCGTCGAATTTTTAAATGGAAACTATGCACCGATCTTAAAATCCTTAGAAGAAAAAATGAACGAGGCATCCGAAAATCTGGAATTTGAAAAGGCAATCGAATACCGGGAGCTTTTAGGCAGTGTGCGCCAGATCGCGCAGAAACAGAAGATCACGCATACCGACGGTGAGGATAAAGACATCATCGCGCTTGCATCGGATGACAGGGATGCCGTGGTGCAGGTATTTTTCATCCGTGACGGAAAGCTGATCGGCAGGGATCATTTTTATGTCAGGGTCGGGACAGAGGATACCAAAAGCCAGATTTTAACAACTTTTTTAAAACAGTTTTATTCGGGAACGCCGTTTATTCCAAGGGAGATCATGCTGCCGGAGGAGATCGAGGATCACGAGGTCTTAGCCGAGTGGTTAACCGAAAAAAGAGGAGCCAGGGTTTATATCCGTGTTCCGCAAAAAGGTATGAAGGAAAAATTGGTAGAGCTGGCGCAGAAAAATGCAGAGCTTGTACTTTCCCAGGATCGCGAGAAGATCAAACGCGAGGAGGGAAGAACCATCGGCGCGATGAAAGAGATCGAGCATCTTCTGGGGATGGAGGGACTTTCCCGCGTGGAGGCATTTGATATTTCCAACATCAACGGTTTTGAGACGGTAGGATCCATGATCGTCTACGAAAAGGGAAAACCAAAACGCAGTGATTATCGTAAATTCAAATTAAAAACCATCACAGGGCCGGACGATTACGCATCCATGCATGAGGTTTTGACCAGACGTTTTACGCACGGTATGCAGGAGAAAAAAGAACTTGCAGAACGGGAAATGTCAGAGGAATATGGAAGTTTCACAAGATTTCCGGATCTGATCATGATGGATGGCGGCCGCGGACAGGTAAACATTGCATTAAAAGTGCTTGATGAACTGAAAATAAATATTCCGGTCTGCGGTATGGTAAAGGATGATAATCACCGCACCAGAGGGTTATACTATCAGAATAAAGAGATACCGATCGACCGGACAAGCGAGGGCTTTAAACTGATCACGAGGATCCAGGATGAAGCGCACCGTTTTGCCATCGAGTATCACAGATCTTTAAGAAGCAAAGAACAGGTACATTCCGTACTTGACGATATTCCGGGCATCGGTCCGGCACGAAGAAAAGCCTTAATGCGCCGGTTCCAGTCACTTGAGGCGATCCGTGAGGCTTCGGAGGAAGAACTCGCAAAGACAGAGTCGATGAATGAGCAGGCGGCACGGGCAGTTTATTCTTTTTTCCGGGAAGATAAACACGGGTATTCAAGTTGAAGAATTCCGGTATCTATGGTAAAATGTCGTCAGAATCGTTACGAAAAATATGTTTAGGAGAGGACAAAGGATATGGAAGGTGTTGGAGTAGCAAAGATCGCGCAGATCATGGATTTATGTAATTTTCTGCCGGATATGGAATTAAAGGGACATCGCATTATGATCAGTGATGTAAACAGACCGGCGTTACAGCTCAGTGGTTATTTTAAACACTTTGAACAGTCGAGGGTTCAGATCATCGGTACGGTAGAGTACACGTATCTGCAGCAGTTAGACGAGGAAAAACGTGAAAAGATTTACAGTGAATTTATGGGATATGATATTCCGTGTGTTATTTTCTGCAGGGATCTGCGGCCGGATGATTCTTTCCTGAAAATTGCAGAGGAGAAAAATATTCCGGTGCTTGGCACAAAACGCAGTACTTCCGAATTCATGGCAGAGCTTATTTATTGTCTGAATGAACAGCTTGCACCGTGTATTACGATCCATGGCGTTTTAGTAGATGTCTACGGCGAAGGACTTCTGATCATGGGTGAGAGTGGTATCGGAAAAAGTGAGGCTGCACTCGAACTGATCAAACGAGGACATCGTCTTGTAACGGATGATGTGGTGGAAATCCGCAAGATCAATGAGCATACACTCATCGGAACGTCACCGGATATCACACGTTACTTTATCGAACTTCGCGGTATCGGGATCATCGATGTGAAAACACTGTTTGGTGTAGAGTGTGTCAAGGAAAAACAGCAGATCGACCTTGTGATCAAGTTAGAGGACTGGAAGAAAGAAAATGAGTACGACCGTCTTGGATTAGAGGAAGAATATACAGAGTTTCTTGGCAACAAGGTAGTATGTCACTCACTCCCGATCCGTCCGGGACGTAACCTTGCCGTCATCTGTGAGGCGGCGGCTGTCAACCACAGACAGAAAAAGATGGGATACAATGCAGCACAGGAGCTTTACCGCCGTGTGCAGGAAAATCTCACAAAAAAATCTTCGGACGATGATGAGTAAAAGCCCGGAGTCAAAAGAATAGCATAAATGGAGGCAATATCAGTCATGGAAAGAAAAAACGCATGGGAGAAATACCCGGAAGGCAAAAAAAGAGAAGAGGTATTTCAGTTTGCAGAGGATTACAGAAAATTTATTTCTGAGTGCAAAACAGAGCGTGAATGTACCACAGAATTTGCAAAAAGAGCCGAGAAAGCAGGTTTTGTAAATCTGGATGAAGTATTAGAAAAAGGAACAAAATTAAAAGCAGGCGACCGTGTGTATGCGAATAACATGGGAAAAGGAATTGCCATGTTCGTGATCGGAAAGAAAGGCTTAGAGGCTGGAATGAACATCCTTGGCGCACATATCGATTCCCCGCGTATGGATTTAAAACAGGATCCGTTATATGAGGATACCGATTTCGCAATGTTAGACACCCATTATTATGGTGGAATCAAGAAATACCAGTGGGTGACACTTCCACTTGCACTGCACGGTGTGATCGCCAAAAAAGACGGTACCGTTGTAAAAGTCAATGTCGGAGACAAACCGGGCGATCCGGTATTTGGCGTCAGCGATCTTTTGATCCATTTATCCGGAGAGCAGCTTGAGAAAAAGGCAGCGAAGGTGATCGAGGGAGAGAACCTTGATCTGATCATCGGAAGTATTCCGGCAGAGGAAGCGGGCGATGACAAAGAGGCTGCAAAAGAAAAAGTAAAAGCAAATATCATGAAGATCCTTGCAAAAGAATATGATATAGAGGAAGAAGATTTCTTATCTGCAGAGATCGAGGTCGTTCCGGCAGGAGAGGCAAGAGATTACGGTTTTGACCGCAGCATCATCATGGGATATGGACATGATGACAGAGTATGTGCATACCCTTCCTTTATGGCAATGCTTGCAATGGAAAAACCGGAGATCACGAGTGTCTGCCTGCTTGTAGACAAAGAGGAAATCGGCAGTGTCGGGGCAAGCGGCATGCAGTCACGTTTCTTCGAAAATACCGTTGCAGAGGTCATGAATGCAGCAGAAGATTATTCGGAATTAAAATTAAGACGTGCCCTGAAAAACTCCAAAGTACTTTCATCGGATGTATCCGCTGCATTTGATCCGAATTATCCGTCTGTTATGACAAAACGCAATGCAGCATATTTTGGAAGAGGACTTGTATTTAACAAATACACCGGAGCGAGAGGAAAATCCGGCTCTAACGATGCCAATGCAGAGTATGTCGGATATTTAAGAAATATCATGGATAACAACAATGTGTCATTCCAGACAGCAGAGCTCGGAAAAGTAGATCAGGGTGGCGGTGGAACCATCGCATACATTCTGGCAAACTATGGAATGAGTGTTATCGACAGCGGTGTTGCAGTGTTAAACATGCATGCTCCGTGGGAACTCATCAGCAAAGTAGACTTATATGAAGCATATAACGGTTATGTCGCATTCTTAAAAGAAGCGTAAGACCACAGAATTGAGGAAAGCATGAATCAGCAGTTTTTGACAGAACTTAAAGCAGTCACAGCAGAAAACAGAATTTTTACGGACGAACCGATGAAAAAACATACGACATTCCGTGTGGGCGGCCCAGCAGATATTTTAGTGCAGCCAAAGGGAACAGAGCTTGCGGCGGTCATTCGTCTGTGCAGGAAGTATGATGTCCCGTATCAGGTCATCGGAAACGGGAGCAATCTTTTAGTGGGCGACCGCGGGATCCGGGGACTTGTGATCGAGATGCTGTCAAAAGAAGATGAGATTTGTGTGGAGGACGACTGTATCACCGTGGGTGCGGGAATGCTGCTGTCAAAGACAGCAAACCGTGCTGCGGATCACGGACTGACCGGTATGGAATTCGCTGCCGGTATCCCGGGCAGCATCGGTGGTGCAGTTGTCATGAATGCGGGCGCTTACGGTGGTGAGATGAAAGATATTTTAACCGCCGTGACCGTCTTAGATCAGGAAGGAAATGAGAAGATTCTTTCTGCAGAAGAGCTTGAACTGGGTTACCGGACAAGCTGCATTTTAAAAAAAGGCTACATTGTAACGGGAGCTAAGATCAAACTGAAACACGGGGAAGAGACAGCAATCCGTGCCCGCATGGAGGAGTTAAAGAAGCAGAGAGTGGAAAAACAGCCGCTTGAATATCCGAGTGCGGGAAGTACATTTAAAAGACCGGAAGGATATTTTGCAGGAAAACTGATCATGGATGCGGGATTAAGAGGTTATCTGGTGGGAGAAGCGCAGGTGTCGGAAAAACACTGTGGATTTGTCATCAACCGCGGAAATGCAACAGCGGCAGATGTAAGAACCCTGATGCAGAATGTAGCGGATATTGTAGAAGAAAAGTTTGGTGTCAGATTAGAGCCGGAAGTTAAGATGATCGGTGAATTTTAAACAGGATTTGGATGCGCGCAAAGCGTTTTGAAATGGAGAAAAAAGATGAAGTTCGTAATTTTAACAGGAATGTCGGGAGCAGGAAAAAGTACAGCGATAAAAATGATGGAAGATATTGGGTTTTATTGCGTGGATAATCTACCGATCCCATTGCTGGAAAAGTTTGTGGAACTTACAACATTACAGAGCGCAGAACTGCAGAAAGTTGCAGTCGGCATCGATATCAGAAGCGGACAGTCATTTGATGAGCTGCATGGTGTATTAGACCACATGAAGGATAATGGGGTTGAATACGAGATCCTGTTTTTGGATGCCGAAGATTCTGTTCTGGTAAAACGATATAAGGAAACGAGAAGAAATCATCCTTTAGCGGGCGGCGAGCGCGTGGACAAGGGAATTGAAGAGGAAAGAAAGCGTCTGGCGTTTTTAAAGGAGCGCGCAGATTATATTATAGATACAAGCCAGCTTTTGACGAGAGAGTTAAAAGCGGAGTTGGACAAAATATTTATACAGAATCAGGACTATAAGAATCTGTTTATCACAATTTTGTCATTTGGATTTAAATATGGAATACCGGTCGATTCGGATCTGGTATTTGATGTCCGTTTTTTACCAAACCCGTATTATGTGGAGGGCTTGCGGGCAAAGACCGGAAATGATAAAGAAATTCAGGATTATGTCATGCAGTTTCAGGAAGCAAATGTTTTTTTGGACAAACTTGAAGATATGTTAGAATTTCTGATCCCGAATTATATCACGGAGGGCAAGAATCAGCTTGTGATCTCCATAGGATGTACGGGAGGAAAACACAGGTCTGTAACACTGGCAAATGAATTATACAAACGTCTGTCAGGAAAAAAGGGTTATGGACTGAAAATCGAGCATCGGGATATTGGCAAAGATGCTTTAAGGGGAAAATAAAGAATGTCTTTTTCAAGTGAAGTGAAACAGGAGTTAGCAAAGCAGAGTGGAAAGAGCAGGCATTGTCAGATCGCTGAACTTGCGGCGTTAGTTGCTTTTGACGGAAAGCGTCAGCAGCTGATCGGGGATGCGGGAGATGTGCTGGATTCGGAAAATCCGCTTCTGCAGGAAAAATATGGACTGTTACTGGCACAGCTGTTCCATGTTAATATAGAAGAGATAGATACATTGCCACTGGAACGCATTCTTGAGACAATCAAGATGTGGAATCAGTCTTTAAGGTGTGCAGACATCACAGAGACGGTAAATGGTATTTTACTGCAGCAGACATGTTGCAGGCGGGCATATATCCGGGGGGCATTTTTAGCAGGTGGATCGATCAGTGATCCGAATAAGTCTTATCATTTTGAGATTGTCTGCCGGGAAATTGCGCAGGCGAAACAGCTTCAGGATGCAATCAACAGTTTTGAGATGGAAGCAAAGATCGTAGAACGAAAGAAACACCAGGTCGTATATTTAAAGGAAGGTGCCCAGATCGTGGATATGTTAAATATCATGGAAGCACATGTGGCACTGATGAATCTTGAAAATGTGCGTATCTTAAAAGAAATGAGAAATTCTGTCAACCGAAAGGTAAATTGTGAGACGGCAAATATCAGCAAGACTGTGGCGGCAGCCGTAAAACAGCTTGGCGATATTGAATATATTAAACAGAATGCAGGCTTAGACAGTCTGCCTGAAAACCTAAAAGAAATGGCGTTGCTGCGGTTAGAGTATCCGGATACACCGCTTAAGGAACTGGGAACATATCTCGATCCTCCGGTCGGAAAATCGGGAGTGAACCACAGGCTGCGCAGGATCAGTGAGATTGCAGATGAGCTGCGTGAAAAAGAATAATGTGGAAATATATTATTGATACGTAGCTGCTGTATTGGAGTATAAACATAAAGTGTGTAAAAAGCAGCACAGGAATGGAGGGTAGTGTGAAAAATAAGATTTTTCACACGTAAGATTTGTGCTAACGCACAAACTTGAGATGCGCAAAAAACAGCGCAAGAATGGAGATTATCATGAAAAAGGGTGTAGTGGTAAACATGCAAAACGACTTAGAGGCAAGACCAATTGCGCTTTTAGTGCAGAAGGCAAATCAGTTTTCCAGCCAGATCTATATGGAATCCGGGGATAATAAGAGAGTCAATGTCAAAAGCATTATGGGCATGATGAGTATGGCTCTTTTAAATGGAGAAGAGGTTGTGATCGATGCTGAGGGTGAGGACGAAGAGGCTGCAGCTGCGGCAATCGAGGAATTCCTGACAAAATAACAGAACAGGTGTAGGGAGCGTATGGAAGAAAAGAAAACATTACTATTTATTTTCAATCCGTTTTCCGGAAAAGCACAGATCAAAAATCAGCTGATGGATATTGTGGATACCATGGTAAAAGCTGGATATGAGGTAACGATTTACCCGACACAGGCACCGGAAGATGCGATACATAAGGTGGAAGTGGACGCAGAGAAATATGATCTTGTTGTATGCAGCGGAGGGGACGGTACACTTGATGAAGTGGTAAGCGGTATTATGCACAAAGGGCTTACCGTGCCTTTGGGATATATTCCGGCGGGCAGCACGAATGACTTTGCAACATCACTGGGAATCCCGAAAGATATGGTCAAAGCAGCCGATGCAGCGGTGAATGGAAGAACATTTCCTTGTGATATTGGTGCATTTAACAATGATTATTTTGTCTATGTGGCAGCGTTTGGTCTTTTTACGGAAGTGTCTTATAAGACAAGCCAGGAGTGGAAAAATGTACTTGGACATGCGGCATATATCCTTGAGGGAATGCGCAGTCTGCATGATATCCCGTCTTTCACTATGCAGGTAGAGTACAATAATGTGCGGATCCAGGATGAATTTATCTATGGAATGATCAGCAATTCCACATCGGTGGGTGGATTTAAGGGAATGACCGGAAAAGATGTGCTTTTAGACGATGGCGTGTTTGAGGTTACCCTGATCAAAAAACCACGCAATCCGATTGAACTCAACGAGATTATTGCATCACTCATCAATCTGGTGGATGATACGGATATGATCTATTCGTTTAAGTCAGATGAAGTAGAGTTCATGGCAAGAGAGGAAGTTCCTTGGACATTGGACGGGGAATTTGGCGGAGCGCATGAGGAAGTTATCGTAAAAAATATCTGCCGTGCTGTCGATATTATGGTTCCGGCAAACAAATGAGAAAGATTGTTATAAATTTAACTTTATTTTTTGATACCCATAGGGTAAAAATATTAATTTTATGGAGGAATAGCATATGTTAGTATCTGCAAAAGAAATGTTAGACAAAGCAAAAGCTGGTCACTATGCAGTTGGTCAGTTCAACATTAACAACCTGGAGTGGACAAAATCTGTTCTGCTTACAGCAGAGGAGTTAAGATCCCCGGTTATCTTAGGTGTTTCTGAAGGCGCTGGAAAATATATGACAGGTTTCGGTACTGTAGCAGCTATGGTAAAAGCTATGCATGATGAGTTAGGCATCACAGTTCCGGTTGCATTACACTTAGATCATGGTACCTACGAAGGATGCTATAAATGTATCAAAGCAGGATTCACATCCATCATGTTCGACGGATCTCATTACCCAATCGATGAGAACGTTGAGAAAACCAAAGAGCTCGTATCCGTTGCCCATGCAATGGGAATGTCCATCGAGGCAGAAGTTGGTTCTATCGGTGGTGAGGAAGACGGAGTTGTAGGTATGGGCGAGTGCGCTGATCCGGAAGAGTGCAAGAGAGTTGCAGATCTTGGCGTGGACATGCTTGCAGCAGGCATCGGTAACATCCATGGTAAATATCCGGCAAACTGGAAAGGATTAAGCTTCGAGACTCTTGATTCTATCCAGAAATTAACAGGCCAGATGCCGTTAGTACTTCACGGAGGTACAGGTATTCCGGAAGACATGATCAAGAAAGCAATCTCCCTTGGAGTAGCTAAGATCAACGTTAACACAGAGTGCCAGTTATCTTTCGCAGATGCTACACGTAAATATATCGAAGCTGGTAAAGATTTAGAGGGTAAAGGATTTGATCCGCGTAAATTATTAGCTCCAGGTGCAGAAGCTATCAAAGCTACTGTAAAAGAGAAAATGGAACTGTTCGGTTCTGTTGGCAAAGCTGAATAATATTGTCGCACAGACGGAAGTCCACTTTCCATAATGTTATATTTAACAAAGATTTCAGACTTTACATGAATTTATTGTTCAATATAGCAAAATGATAAAAAAGTGAAATTTTCTCTTGCATTTTGGAGAGAAAAGTATTATCTTAAGTTCAACAAAACAAATGTGAGAGATGAACAAGGGCGTTCCAAGTAGCTTGGAATGCTCTTTTTTTGTAAGAAGTTGTCACACAATTTCTCATAAAAGCCATATAGGAGAAATTTCTTACTGACATTCATCCACTTTCAAGGTACAATAAGAAATGAGAATTTAAGATCTCTTACATTTGTTCAAAAAAGCAGGGAATAGTCTCAGGGGATTAGACCGGTGAAGAAGAAAGGATGTAGAACATGAGCGAAACAGGATACTTAAATGTAGCAGAGATTTTTGGCGAGAACGTATTCAATGATGCAGTGATGCAGGAGCGTCTGCCAAAGAAGGTTTACAAGAAGTTAAAGGAAGTAATTCAGGAAGGTCGCGAGTTAGACCTTGAAACAGCAGATGTTGTTGCGCATGAGATGAAAGAATGGGCAATCGAAAAAGGTGCAACACATTATACTCACTGGTTCCAGCCGCTGACCGGAGTAACAGCAGAGAAACATGATTCATTCATTACAGCACCGATGGAGAATGGCAAGGTACTAATGAGCTTTTCCGGTAAAGAACTGATCAAAGGTGAGCCGGATGCATCTTCTTTCCCATCCGGTGGTTTAAGAGCTACATTCGAGGCAAGAGGATATACAGCCTGGGATTGTACCTCACCGGCATTTGTAAGACAGGATGCAGCAGGCGCAACACTTTGTATCCCAACAGCTTTCTGTTCTTACACAGGAGAAGCACTCGATCAGAAAACACCGCTTCTTCGTTCCATGGAAGCTATCAATGAACAGGCATTACGTCTTGTAAGATTATTCGGTAATACGACATCAAAGAGAGTGACTCCTTCTGTTGGACCGGAGCAGGAGTACTTCATCGTAGACAGACAGAAATATTTACAGAGAAAAGACCTTATCTTTACCGGTCGTACTTTATTCGGTGCAATGCCTCCAAAAGGTCAGGAGATGGACGATCATTACTTCGGTGCGATTCGTGAGAGAATCGCAGCATTTATGAAGGATGTAAACGAAGAACTCTGGAAATTAGGCGTCAGCGCAAAGACACAGCACAACGAAGTTGCACCTGCACAGCATGAGTTAGCTCCGATCTACGCACAGGCTAACATTGCAGTAGACCACAACCAGTTGGTAATGGAGACATTAAAGAAAGTAGCCGGACGTCATGGCTTACAGTGCCTGCTTCATGAAAAACCATTTGCAGGTGTCAATGGTTCTGGTAAACATAACAACTGGTCAATTACAACGGATGATGGAATCAACCTGTTAGAGCCAGGTAAGACACCACACGAGAATGTACAGTTCTTATTAGTACTTACCTGTATCTTAAAAGCAGTTGACAAACATGCAGATCTTTTAAGAGAATCCGCAGCAGATGTCGGAAATGACCACAGATTAGGAGCAAACGAGGCACCGCCAGCAATCGTTTCCGTATACTTAGGAGAGCAGCTTCAGGATGTATTATCACAGCTGATCAGCACAGGCGAAGCTACACACAGTCTTGCTGGACAGAAATTAGAGACAGGTGTTAAGACACTTCCTGATTTTATGAAAGATGCGACAGACCGTAACAGAACATCACCGTTTGCATTTACCGGTAATAAATTTGAATTCCGTATGGTAGGTTCTCAGGATTCTATCGCTCAGCCGAACGTTGTATTAAATACAATCGTTGCAGAGGCATTTGCAGAGGCATGTGATGTTCTTGAAAAAGCAGATGATTTTGATATGGCAGTACATGATCTGATCAAAGAATATGCAACAGAGCATCAGAGAATCGTATTCAACGGAAACGGTTATTCCGATGAGTGGGTAGCAGAAGCTGAGAGACGCGGACTTCCAAATATCCGTTCCATGGTAGATGCGATCCCTGCATTAAATACAGAGAAATCTGTGAAATTATTTGAAAAATTCAAAGTATTTACAAAGGCAGAGTTAGACTCCCGTGTTGAGATCGAGTATGAGACATACTCAAAAGAGATTAACATCGAGGCAAGAGCTGCAATCGATATCGCAACTAAGCAGATTATTCCGGCTGTTATCAAATACACAACCGTACTTGCTGAGTCTATCACTTCCGTAAAAGCAGCATGTGGTGCAGATGTCAGCGCACAGACAGAGATCCTGACACAGGTTTCCTCTTTACTGGCTGATTCCAAGAAAGCACTTGCAAAATTACAGGAAGTAACTGAGAAAGCTGCAGAGATGGAAGAAGGCAGAGATCAGGCTGTATACTACAGAGATGAAGTTAAGACAGCAATGGATGAGTTAAGAGCACCGATTGATAAACTTGAAATGTTAGTTGACAAATCTATGTGGCCAATGCCATCTTATGGTGATCTGTTATTTGAGGTATAAAGATTTTCCGACAATAACGGCAGATATGTAAAAATTAGATTTTGTGTGGAAGTGGCAGTAGAAAAATCGCTGCCACTACCGCAGAAATCTGCAAAACAAGGAGAAAAATCCTCTGCTCCTGCAAAGGCAGTCGCATTTTTCTTCGAAAAACAAGGAGGAAAATCCTCTGCTCGCCAATGGGCTCGCATTTTCCTTCGGAAAACAAGGAGGATTGGGATGAAGAAGTTAGAGATTATTATCAAACCTGAAAAATTAGAGGATCTTAAGGCTTTGCTTGACAGTGAAGAAGTAAATGGTCTTAATATTGTAAACAGCATGGGTTACGGTAATCAGAAAGGTATTATCAAAAATTACCGTGGTGCAGAGTATGCAGTCAATCTGTTACCGAAAATAAAAGTGGAGACAGTCGTGGCAGATGAGGTCGCTCCAAAGCTGATCGACAAGATCGTTGAGCAGATCAATACCGGTCACATCGGTGATGGTAAAATTTTCATGTATGAGGTGGAAGACGCGATCCGTATCCGAACAGGCGAGCATGGTGTAGATGCACTGTAAGTTTTTTGGATGAAATGAGGAGTCATCTGAAAAATAAGAAAAGGATCATGAATATAACATTATGAGAAAAATTGAATCAGGAAGAAATCATTATCAAAGGAGATAATTGTGACACAGGGAGAACCTGGGGTCGTGATTATCTTTTTTTATTTCTTCGCAAAACAACGAGGAAAACAAGGAGGATTTGATTATGGATATGAGTGTATGGTACCTTATGGGTGCAGCGTTAGTATTTTTTATGCAATGTGGATTTGCTATGGTTGAGGCTGGTTTTACCAGATCAAAGAATGTAGGTAATATTACAATGAAGAACCTGATGGATTTTTGTATTGGTACAGTCGCATTTTATCTGTTAGGATACAATCTCTTATGTGGAGATGGCGGATTCATCGGCTGGGGTTTAAACCCATTTGCTCATTTTGGAGAGACAGACTGGTCCGGATTTGTATTTAACCTGGTATTCTGTGCAACGGCAGCAACGATCGTTTCCGGAGCAATGGCAGAGCGTACCAAATTTATTACCTATTGTATTTACAGTTTTATTATCAGTTTATGTGTTTATCCGATCGAGGCTCACTGGGTATGGGGCGGAACACCTTGGCTGACAGATCTTGGATTTACAGATTTTGCAGGTTCTGCATGTATCCATATGGTAGGTGGTATCACCGCTTTCATCGGTGCAGCAATGTTAGGACCTCGTATTGGTAAATATGACAAAAATGGAAAACCAAGACCAATTCTTGGACACAACATTTTAATCGGTGCACTTGGCGTATTCATTCTCTGGTTTGGCTGGTATGGATTCAACGGTGCAGCAGCAACCGATACGATGCAGTTATCACAGATCTTTGCTACAACGACTGTTGCTCCTGCAGTAGCAACCTGTACAGCAATGATCTATACATGGATCAGAAATGGTAAACCGGATGTTTCAATGTCGTTAAATGGTTCTCTTGCCGGTCTGGTAGCCGTTACCGCTGGCTGCGCAAATGTAGATGTGATCGGTTCTTTTATTATCGGTGCGATCGCAGGTGTGCTTGTCTGCGTAGCAGTATATTTTGTTGAGGATAAATTAAAAGTAGATGACCCGGTTGGTGCAGTTGCAGTACATGGCTGTAACGGTATCTGGGGAACAATCGCAGTAGGACTTTTCGATTACAAAGATGGACTGTTCTATGGCGGCGGTGTTCATCATCTGCTGATCCAGTTACTTGGAATCCTCTGCATCGCGGGCTGGACGATCATTACAATGGGAATCGTATTTACCGTCTTAAAGAAAACGATCGGTCTCCGTGTAACTGCACAGGAAGAAATTGAGGGACTTGATTCCACTGAGCATGGATTAGAGTCAGGTTATCCGGATTTCGTATCCAGAGAGTTACATTAATATGCACTAATCTAATTTGATTAGATTGGTGAAATCTAATCCCCTTAGTTAGTATATACATCAACAGTGAAAACCCCGAATGTGACTTCGGGGTTTTTGCTGTCTTATTAGGAAAATCAATGGTTGAGAGGATTTTATTGCGTATAAAAAATTAGAAAAATCCGCTTGTATGAAACTAAAAAAAATGAAGTGTCTGGGAATTTTCTGGGAGTTTTTTATAATTCTTATTTCCAGTAACGGGAATTTTGAACAAAATCAATTAAATCTGCTTTTTCAATTCGGAAACTTCCTGCGATGATATGTGCGGGAATTAAATCTTTGTGAATCAAATCTAACATTTTTGATTTGCTGATGTGTAACAGATCTTGGCACTGCTTACGTGTTAGTAAATCGGGTTCATTTTTAAACATTTTTTGTTGTCTCCTTTTTTCAAATAGTGGTCTATATTGGATGAAATTGTATTAAATAGGAGAGTATCACCCGGAATTAAAACCGACAACAGTGCAGCAGTATAGATTTTTATATGACTATTACCTGAAAGGATTTATTGGAAAGATAAAGCTAAAAAATCTTTTACCATATCATATACAAAAAGTTTATAATAATCTGGTAGAAAAAAAGATGAAGCAGGGTACAGTGAATAATGTAAGAAAGATGATCCGTACTTTGCTGAATGAGGCTGTAAGGCGTGGAATGCTTTCAGCAGATGACAATCCATACCCGAAGGTAAAGGCACCAAGTAACTTGCCGGTAAAGCAGCAAAGAAGTTTTACGGAAGAGCAGAGAGACCAGTTTTTGCAGTATGCGGGAAAAAGTTTATATGCAAATTTATATAAACTGCTGCTCTATACAGGAATGAGGGTTGGAGAGGCTTTAGCTTTAATGATTTGTGATGTTGATTGGGATAACCATGTTTTGCATGTTACCAAGAATTTGCAGAAAACAACGCAGGGGATGTTTTATATAGAAACACCTAAGACGCGGGAAAGTATCCGGGACATCTATTTAGTGCCAGAAGCAGAGGAAGCGTTCAAAAGCCAGTTGGAGTTATGAAAAATTATTGTCGAACCGATACAAGAAGATATAAAGGGCGAGTTTGAAAACTTATTATTTGTAAATACTAAGGGAAAACCCGTAAATGTCGGTTCGGTCAGACAGAGCATCAATCGGATCGTTGCAAAGATTCGTGCAGATGGGAATGATTGTCCGGATATATGGCTTCATGCTATGAGGCATGGGTATGTATCTATTGCGGTGGCAAGAGGTGTGCCATTAGAGGTAGTGCAGGCAAACGTCGGACATACGAGTATTGAGACGACAATGCGTTATTTGGAATTGCAGCCGGATTATATTAGGAAGCAGAGCATGAAGATATCAGATCTTTATCAGACGGAGAAAGCTGATAACAAGTCTATTGAATAGTTGCAGAGATTCCATTATAATTTTAAATAGGAATGTAGAAGGAAAGGGGGGAAACGGAATGCCAGTGATTATGATGTTTTTTATATTGCAGTAAAAAGCGATACAGAAGAACAAATAGAGGCAGCGGAAGAAATTATACGTTTGGTAGAGGAATATCTTGAAAAAGATGCAAGTAAGCCCAAATAGGATTTATTTTCAAAAAATTGTCTGGGGAATACTATGAAAAATATTATAATTGAAGATAAGAAAAATGTTTAAGGAAAGGAGAATGACTACATGTGCACATATACACAGTTGCATCAAGTTACAAATCAGATGGCGCAGTGCTACCATGATATTTATGGAGCAGATATTGTAGGAATATTTCTATATGGTTCTTATGCCAGAGGAGATTATGACAATCAGTCGGATATTGATATAGCAGCTATTGTAAAAGGCTCTCGTTTGGACTTACAAAATAAGCTAAAAGCAGTGTGGGATATTTCAGCGGATATAGGCTTGGAAAATGATGTGGTTGTTTCTCCAACGGTAATTCCTTATGATGAATTTGAAGAGTACAAAGAGAAACTTCCGTATTATAGAAACATTGCGAGGGAGGGAATGCAGATTGGATAATCTGACAGAGTATCGTTTGGCTAATGCCAAAGAAAAGTTGGAATCTGCAAAATTGCTTTTGGATGCGGGAAAGTATAAGGATTCTATCGGGCGTTCTTATTATGCAATATTTACTTCTTTGCGGGCAGTTTTATCAAAAGATGGAGTGGATTTTTCTAAGCATGCAGGTGTAATTGCATATTTTCAGAGAGAGTATATTAAGACAGGCATTTTTGATAAGAAGTATTCAAAGTATGTGCAGTCAGCATTTCAAATCCGTAACAGTTGTGATTATGATGATTTCTTTATTGCTTCCCGGCAAGATGCAGAGGAACAGTATCAGAAAGCGGAAGAACTGTATGAAGAAGTAAAAGCGTTTCTGGAAAAATAGTCTGGGAATTTGTCTGGGAATTTGACTGGGAAATTCAGTTTAGAGCAAAACGACAGATAATCAGAAAATGCCGAAAATAAAGGCTTTTATCAAATTAGAAACTAAGGAAAATGCGAAAAAATGTATCCCCTTAGTTAGTATATACATCAACAGCAAAAACCCCGAAGGTGACTTCGGGGTTTTTGCTGAAAAATCTAAAAATCTTCATCGTCCGTCCACATGTCTGGTGACATGCACGCGCGGAAATATTCGATAGGCTTTTCACTGTATGCAGCACATAGGAAAAGCCAGTCATAGGGATTGGCAGCGAAAAGTTCTTCATAACCGCATTTTACCAGACATGCATTGGCTTCATCGATATAAGTTTCTGTCAGTTCAGATTTTGTCAGTTCAGTATAGCCGACACTTAGTTTTACATTCAGCCAGAAACGGTAAAAATCAAGCAGCACTATCATTTTCCGAATCGAATCATAGGAAGTCGAGACAGATGATTTTTCTTCCGACAGAATATCCGACATTGTTTTTTTACTCGGAAAGTTATTTCTTACAATATAAGGAATATTTGGATTTTTGTTCATTCCAGAGTGTGTATACACCAGGCGGTCTAAAATAAAACTGTTATTGTAAAGATTTCTGTTGCCGATAAAATCGAGAATATATTCATAATCACGATCAGAAGAGTTCGTGCTGTAAGACTGTGCGTCATATAAAATTTCGCGCACCAGCAGGCTGCAATTCTGATACTTATGAATATCAATGGAAATTTTGCCGGAGATCATATTTCTGTTACGGGACATTGCATAGAGTGTGGTTCGAAGTTCGTTGACAGCATCATCACTTTCTTTTGAACCGATGAGCTGGGAAATCAGGTCATGCAGCGTATGAAGAGCACTTTTGTTCCAGTGACAGAAGTCTGCTTTATTTGCAATTAAAAAATCTATTAATTCATCGGCAGATTCCATTGCAGCAATCGTATTCTGTACATAACTGGTATAATAAGTATCGATGTCATCCGAAACTGGTAAAGTAACGGGTGCCGCGTCAATTTTCTGAATTATTTCCTGAGCTTTTTGATAAGAAAGCTGATGTAAAAAAGAATAATAATAGACTGCTTCACGGATGTTGTGGCAGTTAAAAGCACGGTCATAATAGACATGCTGAAAAAACCAGACAGTTTCCTCATAGGTTAGCTGCATGGCAAAACACAGTTCATATATTTTCGGACGGCTTCCAGCCTCTACTTTTGGGCGGTGATTTCCGGTAAACCAGGACATCACTGTTGCACGGCTGATTGTAGAACCGATATCTTTCAGTTTAGAGAAAAGATAATCAGCCATTTCAACATTGTCTGAAAAGTCTACAGGAGCGTTCTTTTTTTGCAGAAGTTCGGTCAGACCTTGTCCGAAAGAGCGGAAATGAGTCGGATCTTTTAAATATTCAACTGCCTGATCGACATTGTCTATCGAAGAATAATTCTGGATACTGCTCTGATTATAAAGTGTATAGTCTGATTTCATTTTCATTCTCGTTTCTTTTTCATGATAAAAATACTCTGTTAAATGCAGATATGTTCTGCTAAGATTATAGCTGAAACCGATAAATTTTTCTACAAAAAATACAATTACAAACTTGCAGAGCAATATCGTTATAATAAACGGGAAACAGTTAATCTGATAGTTACAGAGAAATTATTTTTTATAATCAATGAGGATAAAAATGCGGGATATGAGAATTGCATTGTGCAATGGATATGAAATGAAAATTTCAGAAAACCGGAAAATCCGGATTGCAGACGAAGCAGGGAGAGGCGCCGGATGTATTGTATATGATGCCATTTACTGGGATCAGATGCAGATAAAACACAAAATAAGAGTCCGGGAGTGTTATCCGGCATACATCCAACTGACCAGAGCTGCTACCGGAGAGCTGGTGCCTTCTGGAAATCCAGAAAAATTTGAAAAAGCAAAAAACCGCTTTACAGATGCGTATAAAAGAAATACGGATATCAGAAATACGTTAGGGCTGACGAACTCTACCGTCAATGCGGTCGATGTGATTTCCTGTAATCACACAGTTTATATCCTGCTGCCAATGGATGAAGGAATTGATTACAGGTATTATGAGGATCAGTCATTGCAGGAACTTTTCCGGCATATGAAAAGTCTTGCGCAGATTATTCTGAAATATCATCAGAAGGGATATCTTCATCTGGATATAAAGCCGGAAAATGTGCTGATTTTACCGGAAACACCGGAGCATGTGATTCTATTTGATTTTGATTCCGTAACTGCAATCGGGGAATTACAGAAAAATGCAGGAATCCCTTATTCGGATGGATTTTCTGCGCCGGAACAGATGCAGGGAAAAATCAAAAAAATAGGATTTCATTCCGATGTATATTCCATTGGTGCTATGCTGTTTTTTAAACTTTTTGTAAGAAAACCGTGTGAGGCTGACTGCAGAATCGCGAGCAGCTATTCATTTGAAAAAATGCGGTATGGAAGCGAAAAATATCAGCCGAAGCTTTATAAAATGTTAGATTTATTTTTGAAAAAGACATTGTCTATTGCGACGGCACCGAGATGGCATGAGATGCAGAAGGTAATCGATGCGCTTGACGAACTGATAAAGTTAGCAGACATCAATGATGTATATCTGCTGGATTCATTCCAGTATAATTCTGCCTGTTTTGTTGGAAGGCAGGATGATTTAGAAGAAATCAACGAGCTTCTTGCAAAGAATCAGCTTGTATTCCTTTCCGGAATTGGAGGAATTGGCAAGACAGAACTTGCAAAACAGTATGCATACCGGCACCGGGCGCAGTATGATACCGTTGTTTTCGCAGTATATGAGAAAAATATAGAGTCACTTGTGCGGGATGAAATTGGAATCAACCAGATCAGCCGTGAAGAAGATGAGACAGAGCGGGATTATTTTAAAAGAAAGATCGAAGTTTTAAAACAGGCTGCAACGCCAAAAGATCTGATTATTATTGATAATTTTGACGTAGATGCAGATGAAGATTTAGAAACCCTGTTCGCCTGTCCCTGTAAATTTATCATTACGACAAGAAAAGATTTCAGAGATTATAATTATGAGCAGATCAATGTTGACCGGATCAAAGATATTCAGGAAATCTTAAATCTGTTTTATACTTATACTTCCATTCCTTATACGGAAAAAGAAGTCGAAGCAGTCCGGCAGTTAATCGAATATGTGGAACATCATACGATGACCGTGGAACTGATTGCAAAATATCTGAGAAACACAGAGATTTCTCCGGAAATACTCTATCAGAAATTTTTGGAAAAAGACGGAGTTACGAACACACAAGAAGTCCAAATCAGACAGAGAAAAGACAGGAAACTCCGCTCTGAGAGTGTAAACAGCCATTTAAAGATTCTGTTTGATATTTCCGGGTTTGATGTCATAGAAAGAGAAATTATTGCAAGCCTTTCCCTGTTTGATGGAATCCGTATTAGCCGGTCACAATTTGAAATATTATTATGTGGAATCAAAGAAACCGCAGAAAAACTCGACGGTTTTATTCAAAATGGCTGGGTTATATGGAACAAAGTTACCGGAAAAATATCGCTGCACCAGGTGATACAGGATCTGATTTACCATGAATTAGTGCCTGATGCGGATAATTGCAGACACATTGTTGCCGGGATGAATGAATATCTGTCAGTAGAGCCGGAAGTTTATGCACAACATGATATCCGGGAGAAAATGGCTGCGATTTTTATAAAACGCCTTACCGGAAATAACATGTCTTATGCATGGCTTTGCTTTAGAGCAGGAGATGAGGAAAAACTTCAAGAGGCAGAAAAAATCTGTCTCGGGCAAGGAGATACAGAGGCGTATGATCTGTTGCAAAGGATTGAGAGGAAACGGATCAAAATGGTGAATGACAGTATTGAAATTGACTGGTCTGCCACAGATTATCCGGAAAGTGCAATGCAAAAGTTAGATGAGATGGCCGGACATCTGGATAGTGCAGTAGCATATTGCAGAAAAAGTTCAGAAAATCCGGATTATCTGGTAAGGGAATATTTTGAAATGGCAAGTGAGACTTCCGACATGTTAGATGACCGTGTGGAATGGTGTGCGGCAGATGTACCGATTCCACAGATGGAAAATCTTTATGAAAAAATCAGTCAATTATTTGATCTGGTAATGGAACAAATGCCATTGACTTCCTATATGCCAAAGGAAAAAGAAAAAGCATATCAAAAAATAAGAGATTATTATTCGAAAGATCCTGGTCTGACTTACCGGGGAGAATTTCGCCTGAATCTGAAAAAAGGCTACCAGTATCAGGAACTTTTAAACCAGTTAAGAGAAGATACATCTTTCCATGAAATTGATGATGGAAACAATATGTCTTATGCAGAACTGGCAGAAGAATATGAAAATAACGGAAAAGAGCAGGAAGCGATCGCGTGTTATCAGAAAGTATACGAGGAAGATTTTGCGACGATGGAAGGAATATGTATTCCGGAAAGCCGGGAATATGCAGCGAAAAGTATTGCAGAAATTTACCGGAAAAAAGGTGATATAGATTCTGCCATTCAGACATTAGAAGGAGCTTTTTCTGATACAGAATCGGAAGATATCTGCATAGAGCTGATTGGAATATTAAAAGAACACCAGAAATTGCAAAAAGCCAGACAGTATGCCATTCAATTAAGGCAAAGGATGGATCCTGCACCGGAAAATGCGTATGATACCGGATATATGCTTGCTGCCTGCTATTTTCTGTATTCCATTGAAGAGAATAAGACAGAAAAAACGCAGTTGTGGAAAGAATGTCTGAAATATTATAAGATGCTTGGAACAAATGAAATTGAGGAACATTGCGGTGATTTTCTTGTGGAATATATACAGAAAGAAAACTCTTCCATGGAGGAGGTTTTATCTGTAATAGACAGAGTCCGTGAATATGGAAAAAATAATATCAGAAAAACAATTCTCTGGAATGTCATAAAAAAATATGAGGGAAAGAACCATTTTGAAAAGAATCAGATCATCTGCCTGATAAGGCTGGCGGAACTTTCGAAGGAATATCGTTGCAAAAATATAAAGGAAGGGTTAGAGCTATGCAACCAGGCACAGGATATATACAATAAATACGATCTGAATGATGCGTTTCTTCAAAGCCTTATTTATAAAACAAGGGAAGAGCTTATGAATGAGGGGAATTTTGATTATGAGCAGATCAGGAAAATGTGTAACTACAGACTGTTAGCAGAAAAACAGATCGCGCAAAAAAAATATACACCGGAAGAACAGATTGAGATATGGAAGGAGGCTGCAAATCAGTATAGCTATATAGAAGATGGAGAAAAGGAAGAAGAGTGTCTTAAAGAAGCAATCAAAATAGCAGAAAAAACATGGGAAAAGATAGAAGCCAGCGAGTTCTGGACGGACTATTCGAGCATGCAGCATGATCTTGTCACATTAGAGATTGATAATGGAAAATTAGAGACAGCAGAACAGAATCTTGCGCTGTTGTACGATAAGACAGCTGCGCATATTTTAGAAAAAAATGTCAAAGAGGATACAACGGATCACTATTGGGATATAGATTATATTGCATTTAAATATGAGGATATAGCAAATATAAATGAAACAATCCGGATATATTTAGCAGCCTTGTATATCCTGCTTGAAAAAAAACCAGATTCCAAAATCCTGACAGACAGGCAAGACGGGATCGGACAGTTGTGCGTGGTACTGCAGCAGTTATTGGAAAAAGAATACGATTCAGATGTAACCAATTCGATCATAGAAGTGAAAAGGCATTTGCAGGAATTTTTGGAGGATACGGCTTATGACCAGGAGAGAGTTTTGCTTTTGCTGCAAAAAATAGCAGAAAAGTATCAGTATAAGGATTTTGAATTTAAACATGACATAAGGCAAAAATAAAAACTGCCACATCGGACAACGCGGTGTGGCAGTTTTTTAATCACTCTTACAAGTAAAAATAGCCGGTTTGGTAAAATGAGCATGTAAACAAAAACAGGTCTTTAAGAAAAGAGAGGGCATACGTTATGGAAACAGTTCTTTTAATTATTTATGCAGCAGCATCCTACTGGGCAACAAACAAGGTATTGTATGAGGGAAAAGTTGTATATTACTCATCCGCTTATGTGCATTACATGAAAAAATTTCTGATCGGTATGATGTTTGGCTGGATACTGATTCCGATTGCGATTTTAAAATGCATTTTTTTCAAATAGGTCTGGAAAGAAATAAGAGCAATCAAACAATGAGGAAAAAAGGAGTGGACAGGTTATGAAACAGACAATGGAAGACAGACTGGTAAGCAAGATAAGCAAAGGAAAATTAAACACAATCCACGTAAGCCGTGAAGAGATGGTGGAACTGGTAGATCAGCATTTTATACAGAAAGCAGAGACAGAAGAAGAGTACAAACAGATCTGGAAAGTCATAAAAAGAGGAATCCTTTTTGATAAAATGATTTATACAAAAGATGGAAACTATCAGATGCGCTCCTGCTCCAGCCAGGGCGGACACAGCCTGAGAAGAAACATATGGATCTATGATAAGGCGGCAGACACCTTTTATCAGTACGATTACTGGACTGGATTTTATGGAAAATTCAAAAAAATGGTGCGCAGCAGGATGCAGGAAAAACAGAAATAATAAAAATAGCGATACCCCAGGTTACAGTAGTGGCAGTTTGAACCCGTTACGGTTTAAACTGCTTTACCTGAAAGTGCAATTTACAAGTAAAAATTGCAATGTAATCTATAACTGTAATTTGCAATGCAAACCCAATATAATGAAAGAAATATTTTATATGCGAGGTGATATGCTTGGAAATTATTGCGGAAGTTACTTCGGAAGATCTGGCTGGAGTATATAAGGAAGTGGCAGAAACGGTTGGCGTTGAAAATGCTTATAAAATATATAGTCATTTTAAAGGATTACAGTTAATGTTTCCGCTGAAATTTTATTCCAAGGAATACATAATGCAGCAAATCTGTTCCGAGTATAATGGGAAAAATGTACATGCTTTGGCAAGAAAATACGGGTATTCAGAGAGCAGGGTGAGGCAGATATTGAGGGAAGCAAAAGATGAGATTGTATAAAATTTTAAATTTTATATAAGGCAAAACGAGGGAGGAAGAAATATGAGCAAATCAAAAGTGAACATGCCAAAAGAATTGAAAAGGAAATGCAGTATAATCATTCATTCAGCGACTGGTGCATCGACAGTGGCAGGACTTATACCGATACCAATGTC
>OHQL01000322.1_pt1 | contig 26912 bp, 18 predicted proteins | sample 1578151 | NCBI WGS metagenome assembly OHQL01 (sample SAMEA3879519, study PRJEB24766) | human gut metagenome | biome: human-associated habitat; feature: feces | place: USA | collected 1985/1987 | reverse complement strand
ATAATGAGGATTCTGCTCGATATGAGAATTTTCAATAATAACCGATGTAGGAATCGGGAACAAAAGATTCTTCTCTGAGAAATTAGTACTATACTTCTTACCGGTTTCTACATATTTCCCCATCCGGATCAAATCTTCCCTGCGCTTTCCTTCATACCAGAACTCCCAGCCTCTTTCTTTCAGAATCCAGTCTCTCAACGACTCCTTATCCGGGAAATCGGATAATTGCTTTATGATAGCGTCTCCACCATCAGCAGCCTGTTCCATTGCTGTAAACTCGATTTCATCAATCCAAAGTTCATATCCGCTTCCGGAATTTCCCAAAGCAAGGAACAGAGCACAATTTTGATCTTCCGTAGCTTTACCTGTCTGTGTGGAGAATTCCTTTACTTCGCCTGCTTTCAAAGAGATGGATTCCATGTGGCTCAATGGTCCTTCAACGCGTATTTCAAACTGAATGTCTTTCGAGGCTTTCAGCTTCATCTTTATTGAATACTTACGCCCTTTTGCAACCAAAGGTTCTGTTCGCATCTGCAAAGTCCAGAATTCTGTACCCGAAGATTCAACTTCCACATGTAAGCTGTTTCCGTTATTCAACGTGTTGTTTTTATCCACATCATACTTCCAGGCAGATCCACCGGCCTGATCGTAGTTATTCATCGAGAATATCCCTATAACATTGTCAACAAACTCTCCGTCAAAGCTCTCTTTAAAAACGGGTATTGCAGGCAGCGAGGTGCCAAAGCCAAAAGCACGTTTCCGGATATCATTAATCAGATCGACACTCCCTTGATTAGGACCATTCAGTTCATTCAATGCTTCCGCCTTAAATAACAACACTTCTGCATATCGGTCGAGTACCTTGTCATTGCCTGCCCATGTGCCTGTAGCTTCAGGATCAATCCCATATTTCAAAGGCAAAGCACCTACATCACCACTGGCTCTCAAATCAACTGTAGCACCGGACTTTGATGTATATTCGGCCTGTGCCAAAGCTCTTCGCCGGTCATTTTCATCAAACGTATCATAGAATTCCCACGGCATCCGGTGTCCGGACCATCCTTCTACGATGTTTCCATAAGGTGAAGCGTAGTCACCCGGCAAAATATTTGCATATGTATGATTACCATAATCTGCCAGTGGTTCAGCTCTCACAACAAACATCAGTTCTTTATTACCTTCGTTCTGAGCTGAAAATATACTTGCATAATCCTTCTCCAGTTCATAGTAATTCAGACCGATAATCTCATTTGCCGTTTCGAGAGCATTCTGCCACTGCTTTTCATGCATATAATATTTCAGTAAATAATGCAGGGCAGCTCCCTTTGTGATACGTCCGTATTCAGCTTGTTCTACCGGAAGTGCGTCGGCAGCAGCACGTAGTTCTGTCGTCAGGAAAGTTCCGACTTCTTCAGACGTAGGTCTGTAAGGTTTATAATCCGGGTCCGGATTGATTGCCTGGTCGGCTTCCAGAATCATTGGCATAGGACCATAAAGCCGATATAAATCGAACATGAAAAAGGCTCTGAGCGCCCGGACCTCCGCAATATACAAGTCTTTCACCGACTGAGCTACCGGAGACTCTTCCATCTTCGCTATCGTATAAGTGCAACGGGTGATATTAGGGGCAGTCCAGTTATAGAATCCTTTCACCATCTGGTCAGCATCCGTCCACGAACCATTCAGAAAAGCAACCCATGACCACTTGGTAGTCCATTCTTCGGTTGAAACTTCATCCATTACAAAAGAACTTCCATCACAAAATAAATAAGGTCCCCAGCCTTTTTGGCGTAATTCATAATAAAGGGCAACCGTTGCAGCCGAAAGGTCTGCAGGAGTATTAAACGCATTTCCAGTATCTACAACTCCATACAAGTGAGGTTCCAAGCTCCCCTCACAGGCTACAAACTGAATGCTTATAAATAGTAATAATAGTTTTTTAGCTAATTTCTTCATGACATTCCAGTTTAAAATTTCACATCAAGTCCAAATGAAAAAGTCTTCTGTTGAGGATATGACGCCCGGTCGTTTTCAACTTCCGGATCGAGTCCTTTATATCCGGTAAACGTCAGCAGATTCTGACCGGAAAAGTAAAATCTTACTTTCAACTTATCAGCTTTAAACAGTCTGCTCAAATCATATCCCAACGTTACGCTCTTCAGACGTAAATATGTATTCTTCTCCCAGTTCGGAGCACCGTAGCTATCATAGCTGTTCACTTCGCCACTAGGCATAGCGGAACTCATGTTGTCGGAAGTCCAACGATTTTTTATATCCGCCAAAAAGTTATTATTGTCTTTCAGCCTCTGGATGCCGTTTCCACCATATACCCCGTGTTCTACCTGAGTGTAAGGATAGGAGTATCCGCCAACCGAAGCATAAAGATAGATATTCAGATCAAATCCTTTGTACCGGAAATCATTCGAAAATCCCATAGTAAACTTCGGTGCACGTGTCCCCAGATATACGACATCTGCCTGATCTATTTTCCCATCAGGCTTTCCTGTCAGATTCCCTTCCTCGTCGAGTCCGTTCACATCTTTATATTTGCGCTGTCCCGGTAACAAGTCCGGCATAGCCGGCGTATCTTCACCCGCCTGCTTTATACCGTCCGGAATCAGCGTATAGATAGCACTTACCGGATCGTTTTCTTTGACATAAGGAGCCAGAATTACTTTCGGATCACGTTCTTTCCATCTGTCACGATAGGAAGTATACGTCAATGTCGATTCCCAATGTAACGGTCCTTCCAGGTTCACTGTATTCAGCGTCAGTTCAAAACCGGTACTTTTTGTTTTTCCAATGTTGGACCATATACCGGTAGTGACAGCTGTATGCGGCAGCGAACGCCAGCTCAGCAGGTCTTTTACCTCTTTAAAGAAAACATCTACGCTACCATTGATACGATTCCGGAAGAAACCGAAATCCAGTCCGAAGTTAACTTCTGTAGTCGTTTCCCACTTTAAATCAGGATTACCGAACTTTCCCAGATTTACTCCTCTCTTTTCTGTATCTCCCAGATAATAATTTCTGCCGTCAAAGGCAAAGTACTCGGAAGCAGCATCGTTAGGCAGATTTTCATTACCCACCTGTCCCATGCTGACACGCAACTTGGCATCGGAGAGCCAGTTGACATCTTTCAGAAAATCTTCCTGATTCATTCTCCACGCAAATGCTCCCGAAGGAAAGAAAGCATAACGGTTGTTCTTTCCAAAACGGTCGCTACCATCGATACGGGCAGTAAAAGTAAACAGATACTTGTCTTTGAAAGAGTATTGGGCACGACCAAAATAAGAAGCCAACACGTGTTTATTTTTATAAGAACTGACCACCGGACGCGTTTCACCTGCCTGTAGTTTATAATACATCAACGCATCAGACATAAATCCCATAGCACGTGCATACGCTCCGTCATCATTCTGCACCTGATACGAATATCCCAGTAATGCAAGAAGTTTATGTCTCTCCTTGAAAGTCTTCTGAAAATTGAAAACCATATCTGCCACATAGTCTTCACGGTTGGCGGAATTGATATTCGCATCTCCATTCACACTACTTCCATATTTCGTAGTCATCGGATAGTAGCTATGGCGGGACCCGTCGCGGATATCCGCACCGGCAGACAGTTTCAACCAGAACACATCTTTTATAAAATAGAAATTAGTGAATGCTGTTGCCAGAAAACGCTTGGTCTTTGTCTCATCCTCAATGTCGAGATAAGACAAAGGATGATTGAGCAATGCCTGCTTAGGATCTTCCATCCATTTGCCGGTCGTCAGGTCTCGTTCCGCCTTCACTGTCGGACTATAACTTAACGCCGATTCAATAATACCTGCCGTACTGTCATATCCTCCCCCCAGTGTCGCATTCTGATCGACTACATAAGAGGCTGTGGCAGAAATACCATAATCCCACCATTTCGTTATTTTATGGTCCAGATTATAACGGAAGCTATAGCGTTTATAACCGGATGTTTTCACCACTCCTTTCTGATCGAAGTAGTTCAGCGAAATCAATGATCTCATCTTTTCATTACCATAAGTCACTGTGAGGTTATGTTGCTGGATAAGACCTGTACGGGTAATCATATCATACCAGTTGGTCCCTTTTCCGGCTTTTGCTATTTCTTCATCCGTGTACATAGGCACATAAGGGCTGACAGCACCCGGATCTGTATTCCCATAAGGATATACCAGATTCTGCATTAAATACTGTTCTTTATAGTAACTGTTCTGAGTAGTCATTAACTCTCCGGCCGTCAATAATTCCGGTCGTTTATTTATAGTCTGAAACGACATATTCATGTTATACTCTACTTTCGTATCCTGAGTACCTCTTTTTGTCGTAATCAGAACAACTCCATTAGCACCCCGCGCACCATAAATGGCAGTTGCCGAAGCGTCCTTCAAAATCTCTATGGATTCGATATCGTTAGGGTTAATACTGCTCAAAGGGCTGTTGCTTCCTGCCGTCCACTGATTACCGCTTCCCGGATTGACACCGGCATTCACTATGGGGAAACCATCGACCACATACAGCGGATCATTCCCCGCACCGGTAGAAGCCGCACCCCGAATCAGAACTTCAATACCACCACCGGGCTGTGCACTCCCCTGTTTTACAGTAAGTCCTGCCGCACGTCCCATCAACATTTCAGAGAAGTTCGGTGAAGCTGCTTTATTGAGTTTCTCAGACTTTACAGAAACAATCGAAGCATTCAAGTCACTTTTCTTCATTGTACCGTATCCCACTACCACAACTTCATCCAGCAATTCTTGCTTTTCATACAAAACGATGGATAAATCTGTCTGATTTCCAACTTTCACTTCCAAAGGCTGATAGCCGATGTAAGACAGTTCCAATACCGCTCCCGGTGATACTTCCAACGTAAACTTCGCATTTATATCCGATACCGTTCCGTTAGTTGTCCCTTTCTCCTTGATGGTAACACCGATAATAGGCTCGCCGTTAACATCATTCACCACACCTGTGATCTTACGTTTTTTACCATCCTTTGAAGTATTCTGCCTGGCTTGTCCTTTCTGAACAATTACATTCTTCCCTTTCACTTCATAGACAACGTCTTGTCCGTACAATATCTGATCGATAGCCTCATTCAGCTCTTTCGCCTTTACAGTTATAATCTTCTTTGTATCCAGATCTCCGACTTTATAAACGAAAGAATATCCGCTTTTATTCTTCAACTGGGTCATTGCTTCTTTCACTGAAACGTTATCCATTTTCAATGAAACAGCCTGGGCTAGTATTGCTATGTTAAGGCAAAACAGAGCCATGACCATTAATATGGCCTTCTTCCTGTAATTCATAAAATAAACAAATTATTAATTAAAACTTGAATAACTCGTTTTAAAAGAGATGTATTTTGCTAACTTTGCACATTCTCTTTTGAAAACATATTCACACTAGATGATTGTTGAAAGAAGAGATTCAAGGAGCCGGGAGATGTCCGAAATCTTCCGGTTTTTTATTTGTCTCTCCTTATTTGTCAGCTAAAGATTATTCTGTATTTTTCTCTTTATTCATACTTTTCATTTTTTAAGGTTAAACAATCATAGCATTATAATCTCTGGTAACCGGTTAGTAGATAGTTATATTACGTTCTTCAATCTTATATTGCATTTTTTCCGTAGAAGCCAGTGCTTCCAGTACTTCCTGGATATTTTGTTCACGACGAACGAAGTTGCCATAGAAGCGGAATGTTTTTAAGGAATCATTGGCTATGTGAATCTTCACATTATAGCTACGTTCCAATTCTTTGGCGATATCCGGTAAGAGTTCTTCATCAAAAAACAAGTAACCGTCCGTCCACTGAGACGCATTGGATGCGGTAACCGACTCTACAGTCAAAAGCCCGTTCGCCTTATTTAATACGGCCCTTTCATCAGGTGAAAGGACTGCTTCTTTTTCTTCTCTCAACAAGTTGTTCAATCCGACCTTACCTTCCAGCAAAGAAACGACCACTTCATGATCTTCCGGATAGTCACGGAAATTGAATTTTGTTCCCAACACCTGTAATTGCAAGTCTTTAGTCTTTACGAAAAAGGGAATCTTCTCATTCCGCTTTACCTCAAAATATCCTTCCCCTTCCAGTTCTACTTTTCGGTTATCGACACCAAACCCCTGCGAGTATGTCATGCGTGAACCGGCATTAAGCCAGACTAATGTGCCATCCGGCAAATAAAGTTTTGTTTTTGATCCTAAAGGGGCTTCTACTGAAATATCTGCAAAAGTATCTTTCACATTCACCTCTCCCTGCCAATAAGAAATACATCCCACCGCTATTATGATTGCAACAACCGCAGCATAACGCCACAACGCTGACAGGCTAAAACCTCGACGGGAAGTGCTCTGAATTTCCTTCTGACTTTCGACACGGTTTCTAAAATTCTCAAACGCTTTATCCTTATCATAGACAGATGCGGCTTCACGACTTACAGCTGAAAACCAGATCTCCCGCTGACGGATAAAATATTGCTGATTTTCAGCCGATGCGGCAATCCATGTTTTTAGTTCATCTAAAGCGTTCTTATCCAGACCTTCAGTCAGATAGTTGGCAATCAGTTCATCAATATGTTTATTTTCTTCTTCCATATTTATGCTTTCTATAAAGGAGACAGTTGTTTTTTAATTAAGGGTAGTCAGAAAATGATTTTTTTTCGCTTTACCTGAAAAAAAATAGTAATAGAGAAATCAGGTACTTACTCAAATGAGCGTGTAAAGAAGCTAAAGCATTCTTTATATGATACTTAACTGTATTAATAGATATTCCCAGTTCACCGGAAATTTCTTCGTATGATTTTCCTTCAAAGCGACTTTTAGCAAAAACCCGACGGCATTCGTCCGGCAATTTATCGATAGCCTTATATATTTCGTTTTCAAGTTCACGTTCCAGTAAAATACCTAACGGATGCGAATCGGACAGTATGATTTTATCATCCGTTATCTCATCGGGCATAAGAGCAGAAAATGCTATTTCTCTCTTTTCACGTTCCGAATTAAGATAGTTAATGCAACGATTACGGACAGCTCTCAGCAGGTAACTACGGATAGAGACTGAAATATCCAAAGTCTCACGTATCTCCCATAAATGAAAGATAGTATCTCCTACAATGGTTTCGGAAAGGAACTGATCTTTTAGATAACCATTGGCAACATAACAGAGCAGGGCATAGTGATGATCATATATGTAACGATAAGCATTTTCATTGCCTATCTTCAGTTGTTCCACTATTAAAGTTTCAGTATTCTCCATGAATGTACCAGTCAGATTAATAGCACAAATTTAGAGAATTATTCGAATTTAAAGCATATAAAGCCAAAAATCCCTCCAAAGAAAAAAAACTTTGGAGGGATCTTCTTTATACTACTCTGTATACAGTCTATTTCATCTTATATACGAGTGTACCACCTTTCAGAATATCTTCATGAGAAATCGTATTCTTTGTATAAGGTTCGCCATTCAGCGTGATACTATCCACATATTTATGTTCCTTCGATAAGTTTTCAGCGATCACAGTAAAGGTCTTTCCATCAGCCAGATGTAGCACAATCTTCGGTAACTGAGGAGCTCCGAATACATAATCACCGCTTACCGGATCTACCGGATAGAAACCCATTGCACTGAACATATACCATGCGGACATCTGACCACAGTCATCATTACCACAAAGTCCGTCAGGCTTGTTCTTATATTGAGTATCAAAGATTTCACGGATTAGTTCCTGTGTACGTTCCGGACGCCCTGCCAAAGCATATAAATAAGTAACATGATGACTGGGCTCATTACCATGTGCATACTGTCCGATCAAACCTGTCACATCAGCCTGGGTTGTTTCCAGTTTCACTGTAAACAGGGAATCCAGCTTGTTCAGGAAAGGTTCTTCTCCACCGAAGAGAGCAATCAAACCGGGAACATCGTGTTGCACATGCCAGGTATATTGCCATGCATTTCCTTCCGTATAGTCACCGCCTGTACTTTCCGCATGTCCTACATCACTAGGATTAAACGGAGATTTCCAGGTTCCGTCAGCTTTACGCGGACGCATAAAATTCGTCTGTGAATCGAATAAGTTCTTATAATAATCTGCACGTTTCGCAAAGTAAGCAGCATCTTCTTCTTTTCCCATACGACGGGCCATGTCAGCTGCCGCATAATCGTCATATACCGATTCCAGAGTTGAAGAGACGGATTCCGCTTTTGTCAGATCTGTCGGGAAATATCCGTATTTCGTATACACTTCCCAGTCGGACTTCAACGGATGAGATACAGTCTGTGTCTTCTTCACCATATTGAAAGCACGTTCCGCATCAAAACCACGGAAACCTTTTCGGTAGGCTTCAGCAATAACAGATACACCATGATTGCCGATCATACAAAAATTTTCTTTTCCCCACAATGCCCAAATAGGCAGGAAGCCTTGTACTTCACCTTGTTCTATCAATGAATTAACAAAACCATCCACACGTTCGGGAACCATTAATGTATAGAATGGATGAGCGGCACGATAAGTATCCCATAAAGAGAAGGTTGAATAGAATGTTCCTGTTCCGGCCTTCACAATCGAATCGGCAGCATTACGATACATACCGTCTACGTCTGAAATCTGGTTAGGCTGAATCAGTGCGTGATAAAAACAAGTATAGAAATTCGTCTTTTCATCATCCGTACCCTCTACGTCAATGCGACTCAGATAGATGTTCCATTCGTCATGGGCAGCCAGCTTCACACCGTCAAAGTTCCAGTCTGGTATTTCAGCCTGCAAGTTCTTCTTTGCTCCCTCTACGCTGGTAGTCGAAAGGGCCACCTTCATCATCAGTTCATCTCCCGGCTTCAAGTCGAAAGTAGCAATGATTCGCTTTCCTTTCTCAGTTTCTCCCATCGGAAGGTAAAGCGAATCTATTACCGGACGATTAAACTTCATCACAAAGAAGTAGTCCTGATCAACCCAGACCGTGTTATTCACGTGTCCGGTCAGCGTCTGAGCATCTTCCCAGTTCACTTCGCAACTATTCACTTGTGAATGATATTGTTCTTCTCTCCAGGCAGGTCCGTGCTGCAAGTCAATCAGCAGAGAAGCTGAATCCGCTTTATGATATGTATAACGATGAAGAGCTGCATGGATAGAAGCAGTCAGTTCCGCCTTTACCTGCGGATCGGATAATTCGACTGTATAATATCCCGGAGTAGCAGCTTCCTTGTCTTTCGGGAAATGGCTGCGATAAGCATCCCATGCACGGGCACGGGTACCGGTAACCGGCATCACCAGAATATCCCCCAAATCCATACATCCGGTTCCGTTCAGATGAGTCTGAGTGAAGCCCCAGATCAGAGAGTCCTGATAAGTATATTCCGAACAATATCTCCAACCTACTGCACCCGTCACCGGACTGGTCTGTATCATTCCGAAAGGATAGCAAGCTCCGGGGAATGTATGCCCATTGTCAGCAGCACCAATAAAGGTATTCACATACTGAGTGTAATCTTTCGTTTCCGCTTGCTCCGTCGGAGAACAGGAAGTGTACATAAACAGTCCCGCCAAAGCAACGGCCATCACAGGGGATTTTCTTTTCATGATAATCATAATGTTAAGTTAATGCTACAAATTTAGAGAATAATTCTCAATGCTACACTAAAATACAATAGAAAAATGGTCCCCAAGTCCGATCATTCAAAATTTATATCTACCCTGTTCCGGGCAGCATTCTAAAAGCAAATAAACCTGATTCATTGTGACAAAACAAAAATTCGCACGACTTATTGAATAAATATCAACTCAATTATTTATCTTTGTTAGCTTTAAAACAAGCTGACTCAAAAAAACAATAGTATAATGAAAGATTTCTTGAAATTTACGCTCGCCACTGTGACCGGTATCATCCTGTCAAGCATTGTATTATTTATTATCGGCATGGTAACATTGTTCGGCATTGTATCAACCGCGGATACAGAAACAATAGTGAAAAAGAATTCTGTGATGATGCTCGACCTGAACGGTGTATTAGTCGAACGCACTCAGGAGAGTCCGTTAGGTATCTTATCACAGTTGTTCAGCGACGACTCCAATACATACGGGCTGGACGATATTCTTTCTTCCATCAAAAAAGCAAAAGAAAATGAAAATATCAAAGGAATTTATCTGCAGGCAAGTATGCTCGGAACTTCGTATGCATCTTTGCAGGAAATCCGTAACGCATTGCTCGACTTTAAAGAAAGCGGAAAGTTCATCATAGCCTACGGAGATAGCTATACACAAGGACTTTATTATCTTTCCAGTGTAGCGGACAAGGTATTGCTCAATCCGAAAGGAATGATTGAGTGGAAAGGCATCGCTTCCGCTCCTCTGTTTTATAAAGACTTACTGCAAAAGATCGGGGTAGAAATGCAGATATTTAAAGTAGGTACTTATAAATCCGCCGTAGAACCGTTTATTTCTACAGAAATGAGTCCTGCCAATCGTGAACAGGTGACAGCTTTTATCAACTCGATCTGGGGACAGGTTACCGAAGGGGTATCTGCTTCCCGCAGCCTCCCCGTAGATTCACTGAATGCTTTAGCTGACCGTATGCTGATGTTTTATCCGGCAGAGGAAAGTGTGCAATGTGGCTTGGCGGACACATTGATTTACCGCAATGATGTTCGCAATTATCTTAAACAGTGGGTGGACTTGAAAGAAGATGACCGCCTTCCGGTGCTAGGGTTGAGTGATATGATCAATGTGAAAAAAAACATGCCGAAAGATAAAAGCGGTAACATCGTAGCGGTCTATTATGCCTCCGGAGAAATCACAGATTACAGCGGTTCTTCAACTTCTGAAGAGGGAATTGTAGGCACAAAAGTTATTCGTGACTTGCGTAAGCTAAAAGATGACGAGGATGTAAAAGCTGTCGTTCTCCGTGTTAATTCACCGGGTGGAAGTGCTTTTGCATCCGAACAAATCTGGCATGCCGTGAAAGAACTGAAAACAGAGAAACCAGTAATTGTTTCTATGGGTGATTATGCCGCATCAGGTGGTTATTATATCTCTTGTGTAGCCGATACAATCGTTGCAGAGCCGACTACATTGACGGGATCCATCGGAATTTTCGGTATGGTACCGAATGTTAAGGAATTATCAGAAAAGATCGGTTTGACCTACGATGTGGTAAAAACAAATAAATTTTCAGATTTTGGAAATATCATGCGTCCTTTCAATCAGGATGAGAAGACACTGATGCAGATGATGATTACCCAAGGTTATGATACATTCGTCAATCGCTGCGCTGAGGGGCGCCATATGAGCAAAGAGGCCATTGAGAAAATAGCTGAAGGTCGTGTATGGACAGGAGAAGCTGCTAAAGAACTTGGACTGGTAGACGTACTCGGAGGTATTGATACAGCTTTGGAGATTGCTGTCAGGAAAGCAGGAATCGAAGGATATACAGTTGTTTCTTATCCGGCAAAACAAGACCTCCTTTCTTCACTGCTCAATACGAAACCCACTAATTATGTGGAATCACAAATATTGAAAAGCAAGTTAGGAGAGTATTATCAACAATTCGGTATGCTGAAAAATTTAAAAGAGCGTTCCATGATTCAGGCACGCATTCCGTTTGAACTAAATATCAAGTAAACTGTACTGCATGGACGAACACTTTATCAAGATACATAAGTGGCTTTACCCTGTCTCATGGATTTACGGGGCAGTGGTAACAGTAAGAAACAAACTCTTTGACTGGGGATTCCTCCGGTCAAAGAGTTTTGGTGTTCCTGTCATCTGCATCGGCAACCTGTCTGTAGGCGGCACGGGAAAGACGCCGCACACCGAATATCTGATAAAGCTGCTTCGTGATAACTATCATGTGGCAGTATTAAGCCGGGGATATAAAAGGCATAGCCGAGGATATGTGCTTGCCACTCCCCAAAGTACTGCACGCAGCATCGGTGACGAGCCTTACCAGATGCATACCAAGTTCCCGTCTGTCACACTAGCTGTCGATGAGAACCGTTGCCATGGCATAGAACAATTACTATCCATCAAAGAACCGTCCATTGAAGTTGTATTGCTGGATGATGCTTTCCAGCACCGTTACGTCAAGCCGGGACTAAGCATCCTGCTGACGGATTATCACCGCCTCTTCTGCGACGATACTTTACTTCCGGCAGGTCGTCTGCGCGAGTCTGTCAACGGTAAAAACCGGGCACAAATCGTCATTGTCACAAAGTGCCCGCAGGATATTAAGCCGATTGACTATAATATTATCACAAAACGACTGAACCTCTATCCTTATCAGCAGTTATACTTCTCATCGTTTCGTTATGGAAATCTGCAACCGGTATTTCCATCAGCAAATTCAGAGATTGATTCTACAGTGAATGAGTTACCGCTGAGTGCTTTAACGAATACGGATATTCTGCTGGTAACGGGCATTGCATCACCTGCGCCTATTCTCGAAGAGTTGAAAATGTATACCGATCAGATTGATTCGCTTTCATTCGACGACCATCATCATTTCAGTCATCGGGACATACAACAGATCAAGGAACGATTCGGAAAACTGAAAGGTGAACATAAACTGATTGTCACCACCGAGAAAGATGCAACCCGCCTGATTCATCATCCGGTATTGAGCGAGGAACTGAAACCGTTTATTTACGCCTTGCCGATTGAGATTGAGATATTACAAAATCAACAAGATAAATTTAACCAACACATTATTGGCTATGTTAGAGAAAATACAAGAAACAGCAGCTTTTCTGAAAGGGAAAATGCACACCAGTCCTGAAACAGCCATCATCCTTGGCACCGGACTTGGCAGTTTGGCAGACGAGATCACCGAGAAGTATGAAATAAAGTATTCGGATATTCCTAACTTCCCGGTATCTACTGTCGAAGGTCATAGCGGTAAACTGATTTTCGGCAAGTTGGGCAACAAAGACATCATGGCAATGCAGGGGCGTTTCCATTATTATGAAGGTTATTCCATGAAGGAAGTGACTTTCCCTGTACGTGTAATGCGTGAGCTGGGTATCAAAACATTGTTTGTGTCCAACGCCAGCGGTGGTACAAACGAAGCTTTTGAAATCGGCGACCTGATGATTATCACCGATCATATCAACTACTTCCCCGAACATCCGCTTCGTGGCAAGAATATTCCTTATGGTCCACGCTTCCCGGATATGAGCGAAGCATATGATAAGGAACTGATTCGTAAAGCTGACGAGATTGCTCAGGAAAAAGGCATTAAGGTACAACATGGAATTTATATCGGTACGCAAGGCCCTACTTTCGAGACTCCTGCTGAATATAAACTATTCCACATTCTGGGTGCCGATGCAGTCGGTATGTCTACCGTTCCCGAAGTGATCGTAGCCAACCACTGCGGAATCAAGGTATTCGGAATCTCCGTCATCACTGACTTGGGAGTAGAAGGAAAAATTGTAGAAGTATCGCATGAAGAAGTTCAGAAGGCAGCGGACGCAGCCCAACCTAAAATGACCACTATCATGCGTGAACTTATCAACCGTGCTTAATACTAAACTCTATTTATGCGAACTGAAATAGCAACTCTCGGCGAGTTTGGTCTGATCGACCGCCTCACCGAGGGAATTAAACCAGAAAACGAATCTACCAAATACGGAGTGGGTGATGATGCCGCCGTCCTCTCCTACCCTTCGGAGAAACAAATATTAGTGACTACCGATCTATTGATGGAAGGTGTTCATTTCGACCTGACTTATGTCCCTCTGAAACATCTGGGATATAAATCGGCCGTAGTCAATTTCTCCGATATTTATGCAATGAATGGTACTCCGCGACAGATTACCGTATCGCTCGCTCTCTCCAAACGCTTCAGCGTAGAGGACATGGAAGAGCTTTATTCAGGCATTCGTCTGGCATGCCAACAGTATCATGTTGACATTATCGGAGGCGATACATCCTCTTCTCTTACGGGACTTGCCATCAGCATCACCTGTATCGGAGACGCTGACAAAGATAAAGTAGTCTACCGCAACGGAGCCAAAGAAACAGACTTGATTTGTGTCAGCGGTGACTTGGGTGCCGCATATATGGGGCTGCAACTTCTGGAACGTGAAAAAACAGTACTGAAAGGCGAAAAGGATGTCCAACCGGACTTCACCGGCAAAGAATACTTGCTGGAACGCCAGTTGAAACCGGAAGCCCGTAAAGATATCATCGAAAAACTGGCGGCTGCCAATATTGTCCCCACATCCATGATGGACATCTCCGATGGCCTGTCATCCGAATTAATGCATATCTGCAAACAAAGTAATACCGGATGCCGTGTCTATGAGGAACATATTCCTATTGACTATCAGACGGCTGTCATGGCAGAAGAATTCAACATGAACCTAACCACTTGTGCTATGAATGGCGGTGAAGATTATGAATTGCTTTTCACTGTCCCCATTGCCGATCATGAGAAAGTATCACAGATGGAGGGAATCCGTCTCATCGGGCATATCACCAAACCCGAACTCGGTTGCGCATTGATTACCCGTGACGGACAAGAATTTGAATTGAAAGCTCAGGGATGGAATCCGCTGAAAGAAGATAAATAGATTTTCTCAGTTATATACTGAAAAATATTTCATTCCATACAACACTGATAATAAGCAAAGTAGCTTTTTATCAGTGTTTTTTATTTATAGAACCCTTGCAGAATCCAAAAGTTTAACTACCTTTGCAACCGCAAAAGAGAAACAACTGAGTTGAATTAGCCTTACGGTGCCATAGCTCAGTTGGTAGAGCAAAGGACTGAAAATCCTTGTGTCCCCGGTTCGATTCCTGGTGGCACCACTATCAACTCAGTAACAAAAATCCCTTGAACTTCAAAAGTTCAAGGGATTTTTGTTTTATCTCTTTTCTTATTCACTCTATCGGTGTTTAAGTACACACATGGCTTCCATCAGCATACAACCGGTCAGATGCGATGTCAATCCCACACTCTCATCATCAGCAGGTGCTTTTCTCCAACGACCGCTATATAACATAGTCTTCTGATTCACCCCCTGTTCTGCCATAACCGTAGCACAATGAGTTATGTAGTCGCGAAACTTATTATAATTGGCACTATCCAGTGCAGGGTCATTAATCAGTTTCACAAAATAACGGAAGAAGATGCCATGAAACAAGCCACCGTCACCACCTTCTGCATCGGAGAGTACACCTTCATTTGTCGACAAATGGTCAATCACAAAATTGGCCGCTTTTACTGCATCTGTCAGATATTGCTTATCACCGGTAATCTTATACAGTTCATGAGCTGCTCCCAAGAAAGTACCTGAGTTGTACGAAAATACCCATTTGGTAATCTTGCCTTCTCCATTCATGTTGTCATACACTGCCCCTGTCTGACGGTCGAACAAGTTATTCTTCTCCCATGTATATATTTTAATGGCCTCATTCAGATAAGCCTGTTTGGGTTTTCCGGCCTTTTTGCCCATAGCATCGTAAAAATTATACAACCGGGTAGCAATAAGGGCAGCAGGACCATTGGAACAAGCGTTCTTAGATTTTGCCACATCCGTCTTCCAGGTAATGCCACCAAACCACGGAGCCTCATCTTCCGGTCCCCAAGTAGACCAAACCCAATCATCGTAGGTCTGTCTCGCCTTTTTCAGATACTTGGTATTCTTAGTGCTTTCAAACATGCGAATCTGTGCCAGAGCAATCCATTCCATATCGTCTACAAACACATTCCACCACGGGTCTTCCTCTCTGCCCGCAAAATTGAATTTCGGTGCACCTTCCCACCATAACGGGTATATATTCAAATACTGTTTGCTTCCGGTACGCATATATGCATCTACCATGACATCCATAGCATGTGCCTGTGGCCAATAATGATTGGTAGTCATATTGGAAAGATCACTACCATAATTAAAATAAAACCGATTCTCATACCCTTTGAAGTTTGCGCCCCAAAAATGCTTGATAAGGGCTTGCGACATACCATCTGCCATTTTCTGCCAATAAACAGGCGTCTTTTCCGCCAGACTTGCTGTAGTTTTTTCTACAATTACAGGATTGCTTCCCCCTGTCTCCGCAGAGAGCTGCAAAGTCAAGCTGAGAAAAAATACCGTAATCAATAAGTTCTTCATGTTTTCTGCGTTTAAAAGTTAATAATATTTCAGACTCAGCGGGCAAAGGTATGAAATAGTAGAGATAATGAATCATTATTTCTTGCCATTTTTGTACGATATGCTGCATTCTTCTTCCGGTTACCCTCCGTTCCCCTGTCTGCCTGCAATACTATTTTTACGCATAAAAAATCCCTTGAACCTCTGAGACTCAAGGGATTTTTATTTTATCATATTACACTTAAGCAAATGAATATCTAAAAATAAGTTTCAATACTTACATTTTTTGTTTTAATTCTCCACCGGTTTCTTTTCGAGACAGATATTGACCGCATTCATTCCTTTCACACCACGTTCAAGATCGAATGTTACAATATTACCTTCCGAGATATTACCAACGACATTATTAACATGGAAAAAGTACTTATCAACTCCGGCAAGGTCCTTTATAAAACCAAAGCCTCTTGCCTCATTAAAGAATTCAACTCTCCCTCTCAATATAACGGGTTCCTCGTCTTCTTTCTTCGGAGTTGCAATGATTATCTCATCCAGGTTTATCTCTTCCTTTTTAATGTTTTCAGCCGGAGGAGTCGAAGTTATCATTCCATTCTCGTCCACATAAGCAATCATATCATCGAAGCTGCTTTTTGCAGTAATCATAAGCACCGGTATCTGATATCCCGCCGAACGAAGCTCCGACACAAGTTCATATCCATCCATAACCGGCATCATTATATCGGAAATGATTAAATCAATATACTCTCTGTCCAATACCTCCAATGCCTGTGCTCCATCCGACGCACTTTTGACCTGATATCCGCTCTTTTCAAGCACCTTTTGGAATAACTGACTTAATTCCTTATCATCTTCTACAATTAATATCTTAAACACGATTTATGTTCTCCTTTAATCAAAACAAATCCCTTGCCCATCCAAGCAGATGCTGTACCAGAAACACCTTTCTTTTATGTTTTTCTGTTAATTCAATGGGCTTTACATGATACGGATCATAATATGTTCCGTCGTCTAATACCTGTCTGGACACGCTCTCATACTCCATCATGCCATCCTCCAGCTGTTTATTAATCTCTTTACTGCGTATTACAAGCATCAGCTCTGTATCCAGATAAGTACTTCTCATGTCCATATTGAATGAGCCTATTACTGACAGATCATCGTCAATCAGAATACTTTTTCCATGATACGAATAACCGCCTTCATATTCCCAGATATCAATTCCTGTTTCTAAAATTCTGTTTCTGTTTTTGGCATAATCAGCAGCTCCAAATGGATTTCCGTTATTTGCAACAGAATTTGTCATAATAGAAAAGTCCGGAACCTTCTGTGCAATTTCCTCCCATGTATTATACATCATATCATTGCAAATAATATATGGTGTATGAATTTTTACGCGTTCCTTTGCATTTTTCATTAATTCTCCCAGCTGATACCATACCACCGGTTCCTTAGCTTGGGTGTGGATTGGGTTTGATAACAAGGTAATCTTTTCTGTTTCAAAGGTTTCATCCTCATAATCTGTATCACAAATTTTTTCCTTATTAACTTCAAAATATTGCTGATACCCTTCTTGCAGCTCTAAAACTGCTTTCTTTACAGATTGTCTGTCAGCTAATTTTTTACTGTTATGAAAATACCGACAGTCCTCCTGTTCCCATATTGTTTCAAAATAATTCCAAAGCTGATTGACCGAATTATCTTTCTGTGGCTCATCGCAGACAACTAACACATCCCGGTCAAAATTTTTATGCCCCGGAAAATCACCCAAAAAATAATTATATGTGTTTCTTCCGCCAAGAATATATATTTTACCATCTGCAATCAGATATTTATCATGCATTCTTCCCATTGTCTTCCATGGCTTAAGCGGATTTGCTTTATTGTACAGCTTAATCTCAACATTCTCATGCGAAGATAATCCATAAAAATATGGATTACCCTCCATATCAATCCAGCTCTCCATTCCATCTACCAATATGCGGACATGTACGCCTCTGTCTGCCGCATCATGCAGTGCTCCTAAAATCAATTTTCCGCTTTCGTCTGATTTAAATGCAAATGTAGAAAGGATTATTTCATCCTTTGCATTTTGGATTAATCTAACTCTTTCTAAAAGAGCCTGCGAATTTTTTTCAATGATTACTGCTCTTTCCGTATTCTCTCTCCCCGCCACACTCATAATATTTTGTGTTTCCTTTATAATAGCATCAGACACCGCTGGCTGTTTTTTATATGTGATGCAGATTCCGATTAACTCATAAAAAGCCACACACAAAAAAACTGACAGTATAGCCAAAATAATTTTACATATTTTATGCCTTTTCATTGTACATTACCTGATTCCTTGTATTTTATACTCATACAATACAATGTCAATCTCAATTTTACCTCAACAGAATTGATTTTATGCAAAAAAACAGGAAAAAGCAGCTGCCTGCAATTTCCTGTCCATAAAAACTCATATAAAATTATTTTACTGCGATTTACCTATTTTTCGTCGCTTCTACCGTCTTTCCGTTTACCTGATGTGCAAAGCTCCATGACTTCTTATAGATAATCCATATAATTTTTAAAGCACAATTACGGCAGCGTCAAGCCCGTCTACTTTTCCGTCAAATGCGCTATCTGTCAGCAGATTGTGTTTCTCGGCATACTCATTAAATTCCTTTGCACTGTTGCCACAATTGAAAAGCATTGCGATGGTCTCCTCGCCATTTTTTCTAATCATAACAATCGTATCCTCATCATCATTTGCGATTGTCTCAATCATTTCGCCCTCTACAATGCATGCATGTGTTTTTCTAACCTGCATGAGCTTCTTATACCAATTATACATCTCCTTGTCCTGATATTCTTCATCCCAGTACATGCCTCGTCTGCAGTCCGGATCGTTTGCTCCCGGCATGGCATACTCATCGCCATAGTAAACCATAGGCATTCCCGGCAGTAACAGCTGAAAGGCTGCTGCGAGATGCTGTTTTTTCTTATTATCGTCGCACAGATGTAGAAATCTTGCTGTATCATGGCTGTCAATCAGGTTCCACATCAGAGGATAGCACTTTTTGTTTAAGCGTCCCTTCAGATATCCCAGATTCTGTACAAACTGACTGACATTTATCTTTTCATCTGCAAGCAGGTCTATCAGATTCAGGTAGAATGGATAGTTCATTACAGTATCCCACTCATCTCCCTCGAGGAAGTCGCCTGCGTAGTGCCATATCTCACCAATTATCAGCATATCCTTCTTTACTGCCTTGATTGCCTTTCTGAAATTCTTCCAGAAGAAATGACTGATTTCGTCTCCTACATCCAGTCTCCATCCGTCAATATCACATTCCTTAATCCAGTAGCAGGCAACATCCGTGATGTATTTTTCAACCTCAGGATTTTTCAGATTAAGCTTTGGCATTCCACCGTAGTAGCCGAAGCATTTGAAGTTTGGAATCTCTCCCCATTCACTCTTAGGCGGCAGCTCGTCGATAAAATACCAGTCCAGATATTTTGATTTCTCGCCCTTTTCCAGTATATCCTGAAATGCAAAAAATTCTCTTCCTGAGTGGTTGTATACCGCATCCAGCACTACCTTCATGCCACGCTCATGAGATTTTTGTACGAGCTCCTTTAAATCCTCTGTTGTTCCAAATGATGGATCAACCTGATAATAATCAATGGTATCATACTTATGGCACGAATTTGATTTAAAGATTGGTGTCAGATACACCACATCGATTCCCAAATCTTTAATATAATCCAGATGCTCTATGATACCTCTGAGATTGCCATGCAGATCATCCATAGGCGTAATCGGCGCCTTATACCACAGCTTTTTGTCTACCGGCTGTGTTGTGGCAAAGCGCGACGGAAAAATCTGATACACTACCTTGTTGGCTGCCCACTGTGGCACCTCAAACATCTCTTCCTCTCTGAGGTTCTGCGGGCAGTCAAACATTCTGTCCCTGTTTGTGATGCACTCCTTGTCGAACTCATAATTGCCGTAATATACCTTTTCACCCTGCATGTCCGTAAATTCAAAAAAGTATCTCAGACATATCAGATGCATCTGAAGCTGTGCTTCATAATAATCGTGAAACTGTGAGGTGGCTACCTTCTTCATAGGAAGAGTCATTCGCGTATCCTTGCGCTCCATTGGTATATACTTGTCCTCATAGTGAAGGATTACCTCCTTCATATCATCCTTTTTTACCTGCACGCGTATCACAAACAAATCCTTATCTATCGCATAGCAGAATCTTTTATCCATGTCATGAAAAATTGCTGAATATTCCATAAAATGCCCCTTTACTTACGTATTTCATTATTTTGTATTTTAACGCACTCTTTTAAACAATTCTATCATTATATCCATGACATTTTTTCACTATTTCTACTTTATGCATGATTTTAGCTTAATAACATTTAATTTTTTTTGACTTTATTCTCTAAAACACTGCGTTCATTATATCACTGCACACTCAGATAGCTTGTCACACAGTAAAGTGTCTGTCCATTATATTCCACGCGTGACCAGCCAAACTCCTCATTGATTCCGGTCCTGGTGACTGTTTCCCCATTTTTTATAGTTGCGATAACTGTAGCATCCGGATTTGTGACACTCGGAAGTGCACGCAGATTAACCTCTATCTTTGCAGTGACAGTATCATTACACTCTTTGAACTTTGTCTTCAGTCCGTCTCCGCTGCCACTTCCGTCCTGTCCGGGAACTACATAGTTCATATCTGTTGTGAGGTAGCTTGAAATGGCATAATACGTCTGTCCATTATATTCGATACGTGACCATCCACTGTCACTGACTCCTGTTCTTGCTGCCGTATCACCGTTATTGAGCGTTGCCTTAATTGTGCTGTCATTGCCCTGACTTGGAATATCCCTCAGATTGACGCTTTCCTTGGCAGTTACTGTCTCATTTACATCCGAAAACTTCATATTTGCTTCCGGATCAGCTGCTGCATTGTCAGCCGCATCACCATTTTTTGCAGACTCTGTTTCATCAAACCCAAAGTATGCAACATTCAAATCTACCGGCTTATCAATCCCTGACACCTTTCCCTTATTGGTATACTGCCACATGGCATGTGTGCCCTCATAAGATGACTGTGGTGTTTCCGGGTAAGCCGTGTCCGGATATTGTGACACCCAGATTTTGTACCTGCTCTCAAGTGTTTTAGTATCCCACTGACTGTTTGCCGACAACTCATTCATTGCAGCGTAAAACATAGGTGTATATCCTTTATTATATATTTCCTGCAAAAATGCCTCAGCTACTTTGGTGCGGGCCTCTGATGACATGCCATACTGTCTGCTGGCTGAGTCTGTGAAGCCCTCGCAGTCAAATGCCACCGGATATGTAATCTGATATTTTGAGATGTAGTCTGCTACCCAGTCTGCCTCCTCAATGGCTTCTGTTTCATTTACTGCTGATGAAAAGAAATATACTCCGACCTTTATGCCATTTTTCTGCGCCTCCTGCATGTTGTATCTTGCATTTGTATCAACACACATCTCGCCTGTTTTCTGGGTTCTGTAGCCCACACGTATCATCGCAAAATCAATTCCGCCTGCGGCAACCTTGTCCCACTTTATGGTGCCCTGATATTTAGATACATCAATTCCGAAGGTCAGATTACTGTTTTCCGCAACAGAGCTTGCAGACAGTATCTGTGTCTCATCCGCAGAAGCCCCATCATCAGATGTCACACTCATTGAGCCGGCATTGTCTCCCGTATGCTGCGGGTCGTCCTTGTCTGAACTATCCTCTGTGGCTGTTTCCGTCATCTGTGACGAGCCTTTAGCCTCGTTTTTTGATGATTTAATCACAAAAAATGTGGCAACTGCAGCCAGTGCAGCTACTATTGCAACAATTATAAATATTGCTATTATCTTTCTTTTATCGTTCATAGATTTTCCTCTTCATCAATGTATATAACCATGTATAAGCAACCTGTTTCTATGCAACAAAATATATCATATAATCCGGTATTTTTCAAATATTTCTCCCTTTTCATAACTTTTCAAAATCCTTTTTCAGAGAAAAAAATCCGCTATACACCTATCGTATAGCGGATTAAAAAAACATTATTCAATTTTCATATTATTTATTGCGTTAAGCTATTGTGCCATTTGCAATGTCGTTCTTTGCCAATAAATATGTAATAGCCGGCATAAGAATGGCTGAAATAATTGCTTTGACAATATTACCGGCGCTAAGCTGTGCTGCAATAGCATATGTAACCATACTTACAATGAATCCCAGGGCTGCTAGTGCAAAAATAAGCACCAAACCAATCTTTTTGTGTGCGAAAAGCAAAATACCGATAGAAACAGTTATGATAATCTGTAGTATAACGCTAATGAAACACAGTACGACATATGTCGCACCTAATCCTAAAGTAGCTCCTACGACTGAAGCACCCAGCGCAACGACAATCCCGCCAATTGTTGCAAGAATATTCAGCACGAAAATAATCCATAACCATACGGTTAAACCTGTTGAAAGCTTATTGTTTTCCATAATTATCCTCCTTTAGTAATCCCAATTTTTTCAACATATTCATTATAATTTACCGGAAAAAATATTTCAATAGTCAAAATGCCTCATTTTGAACTCATCCCGACCTACAAAAAATTGTCATTGATTTAAATAACAGATGCATTTACAATATAGCTATTATGAAAAAATTATTTGTAAAATATGTCTCACAAAACATACTCGGCATGGTGGGTATGTCATTATATATACTTGCCGACACTTTCTTTATATCAAAGGCCGTCGGCTCAAACGGTATCACCGCGCTCAATCTGGTGCTGCCTGTATACAATTTGATTTTTGCCATAGGCGCAATGATCGGAGTCGGCTCCGCTATCAGATATGTCGTAGAGAAAAATAAGGGCGATACATCCAGCGAGAGCTATTTTTTTCATGCCCTGCTGTGGTGTATTATAATAAGCATTATATTCATATTGATTGGTATTTTCATTCCGGACAGGCTCGTAGGGCTGCTCGGTGGAGATTCGGCAATTATAAATACCGGTAAAAACTATACACGTATTTTCATGCTTTTTACACCGTTTTTCATGTGCAACTATGTGTGCAACGCTTTCGTAAGAAATGATGGCGCACCATCCATTGCCATGTGCGCCACACTTTTCAGCAGCCTTTTTAATATTGTTTTTGATTACATACTCATGTTCCCGCTTGGACTTGGTATGGAGGGAGCCGCTTTAGCTACCGCTATTTCACCGATTATAGGCATCCTGATATGCTGTATTCATTTCTGCTCAGACAAATGCTCCGTAAAGCTTAAGCCGACGGTTCCATCTGTCAAGAGGCTCTTTTACTCCTGCCAGGTTGGTGTTTCTTCCTTTGTTGCTGAGATATCATCAGGTGTCATAACTATTGTCTTCAATATGATTATCCTGAGGCTTGCAGGAAATATCGGCGTGGCAGCATACGGTGTGGTTGCCAATACATCACTGGTCGCTGTAGCTTTGTTCAACGGAATAGCACAGGGTTCACAGCCTCTTATCAGCGACTATTACGGCATGGGACTCAGAAAAAATGTAGGCTCGATACTCAGGATGGCTGTCGTTTCATCTCTATTAATTGCTTCACTGCTCATTTTGTTCATATGCACCTTTGCACCTTTTGTGACATCTGTTTTCAACAGCGAGCACGATGCCAGGCTTGCTTCGTATGCCGAGAGCGGACTGCGCCTTTACTTTACAGGCTTTATTTTTGCCGGAATCAATATAGTAGGTTCTGCTATCCTAAGTGCCGTTGAGTCCGTAAAATATGCATTCGCCGCATCTATCATGCGTGGTTTTATCGCTATAAGCATTTTCGCATTCGCACTTTCAGCCGCCTTTGGCATGACAGGTGTGTGGCTTGCTTTTCCAGCGGCTGAATTTGTGACTATGTTTATTATTGTTAAGGGATTAAGGCAGCTTAAGCTGTAGATGCAGGCTATAGGTGTAGGTGAACTATTTTCGTGCATACTTATTTTCCATGTGATATACTTATGATTAAGAAAACCTATCACAATTATGATATATGATGAAAGAGGAGGGCTTGTATATGGCAAAAATAGAAAGAGTTATCAATAAGGATTTTGACCAGTTACTTTCCACGATTGAAGACGGAATAATAAATGGCAGTGTGTCAGCATCTCTGGAGGATTCCAGTGACTTTCGAAGCCAAGATGCGCGTTGCAGCGTCAGGGTATTTGAACGCTACAGCTATACCGGTAGTAACAGGGTAAGTCTCAATGTTACACTTTTTCAAAATGGCGAGGAGCCTGTTCACCTTTCCGCAATTACGGCAGGTGGAAGCCAGGCTGTTTTTTTCAAGCTTAATACTTTTGGGGAAGAGGCATTTCTTGATAAATTGATTGAATTGCTTGATTAAAATAGACAAATTTTTTTTCAAAAGTATTCTTTATGTTGGAAATCAAACATACAAGTTGTTTTTATAACGCTATTATTCTATCAGAAACATAAAAAACTACTGATGGAGGAAAAAAATATGTTTTGTTTTCAATGTGAACAAACGGCCGGATGCACCGGCTGTACAGGAAATATAGGTGTCTGCGGAAAAAAGGCAGATACTGCACAGTTACAGGATGAATTGACAGGCGCACTGATTGGTCTGGCGAGAGCTGTCGATGACACATCAGCTGTTTCAAAAAAGACCTGGCAGACCATTATCGAGGGCTTATTTACCACAATTACAAATGTAAGCTTTGATAATGCAGCAATTGAAGATATGATACAAAAGGTCAGAGCAGAAAAAGCCTCTCTGGTTGGCGACTGTAATAAATGTCAGTCTCCTTGTGGACGAACTGACGAATATGATATGCAACAGCTATGGAATGCTGATGAAGATATCCGTTCCCTGAAGTCACTTATTCTCTTTGGTATTCGCGGAATGGCTGCATATGCCTATCATGCATATGTCCTGAATTTTGAAGATCCCGAGGTAAATCAGTTTTTCTGTGAAGCCTTGTTCAAGATTGGTTACGCAGAAAGTATGGATGAACTGCTTCCAACAGTTCTCAAGGTAGGTGAAATCAATCTAAAGTGCATGGCACTTCTAGACAAGGCAAATACACAAACCTATGGAACACCGGAGCCAACAGATGTTACGCTTACGGTGGAAAAGGGACCTTTTATCGTAGTAACCGGACACGATTTAAAGGACCTGCAGCTTTTGCTTGAACAGACAAACGGAAAGGGAATCAATATCTACACTCATGGTGAAATGCTCCCTGCCCATGCATATCCACTCTTAAAGAAATTCCCTCACTTGAAAGGAAATTTCGGAACAGCATGGCAGAATCAGCAAAAAGAATTTGATCATATTCCTGCTCCTATTCTCTACACCACAAATTGTCTGATGCCTCCAAAAAGCAGCTACATCGACAGAGTGTTCACAACAGAAGTGGTTGCCTTCCCGGGTACTGTTCATATCGATGAACAGAAGGATTTCACTCCTGTTATTGAAAAAGCACTTGAGCTCTGTGGTTACAAGGAGGATCAAACCTTCACAGGCATAAATGGCGGCACACAGGTAACAACCGGTTTTGGTCATTCAGCAATCCTGTCCCATGCGGATACGGTAATAGAGGCCGTAAAATCAGGGGCTATCCGTCATTTCTTCCTGGTTGCCGGCTGTGATGGTGCCAAACCGGGCAGAAATTACTATACAGAATTTGTAAAACAGACTCCTTCTGACAGTATCGTCCTGACTCTGGCATGTGGAAAATTTCGTTTCAACGATCTAAATCTCGGAGAAATTGGTGGTCTTCCGCGACTGATGGATATGGGACAGTGTAATGACGCTTATGGCGCGATACAGGTTGCAATAGCACTTGCGGATGCATTTGGATGTTCAGTAAACGAGCTTCCGCTTTCCTTTGTACTCTCCTGGTATGAACAGAAAGCAGTCTGCATCCTCTTAACACTGTTACATCTTGGTATAAAAAATATCCGTCTCGGTCCTTCTCTACCGGCGTTCTTTTCTCCTAACATTCTGAACTTTCTGGTAGAAAACTATGGGATTGCACCTATTACCACACCGGAGGAGGACATCAAAGTGCTGTTGAAACAATAATATGTATTTTTTCCGATGTTCTAATACACTAATAGGTAACTATAAAAAACACAGGATATAGCGCCTTTGCTGTATCCTGTGTTTTATTTTAAAATAAACACTTTTTAGTCTTTCAGCCTACTTAGCAGCATCTGATAGTGTCGTTGTCCAATATGCCGTCCTGCACGTTGCAAACCATCAACTCATTCTCTGACCTCATCCGATGTCAGTTCGTGTTCCTCATATGCCGCCGTTGGAATCATAACCGCTCCAAACAGCTTTTCCATTAAATCTATACGATTGATTTTAAGAAGTGATATCAGAGGTGTTGTATCGGATACAACAATCATACTGCCTCCCCCTTCTTCTTGAGTTCTCTGAAAGTATTCATTTCATTATCCAGATCATCCATTATCATATCAAAATATGAATATCCCAACTTATCATACAAATCAATCAACTCTGATTTTCGGATTCCCAAAATTTCAGCCGCACGACCATGAGATATTGTCTGATCCAATATATATGGATACAGCAACAGTGCATTTCGCGTAAGCTCTGCTTCCGGATTAATCGTTACCAAATATTTTGACATTCCTACCGGCACTTTAATGGTTACAGATTCTGTTGTTACCATAATATCACGTCCTTTCTATTAGCAATCCATGTTCGTCTTCTTTTCTATAT
>OHQL01000310.1_pt1 | contig 27453 bp, 17 predicted proteins | sample 1578151 | NCBI WGS metagenome assembly OHQL01 (sample SAMEA3879519, study PRJEB24766) | human gut metagenome | biome: human-associated habitat; feature: feces | place: USA | collected 1985/1987 | reverse complement strand
GACTTCATCCTTTATTATAGATAAGCAAAATTAAATATTTTTAATTCATAAACAAACGATAGAACAACAAAATAACAAATACAAGAAGAAAAAACACACAATAAGTCCATGCAAAGGTATCAAGTTATATATACATGAATATCAGTGATATAAAAACATCATCATGTTTTCCGGAAAACACGTACATGTTTTTCCAAAAAGTCGTACGTGTTTTTCATAAATCACGTACGTGTTTTTCCCGGAAATCTTATAAGGAAAATAAGAACACATAAAAAATAGACAATAAGCCGGATCAGCAATAATTCATTGTACAACTTACAAATGCAACCAATCATAAATATCCAACTAGCTTATTGCTTATCTCAATTATTTTACAAACCTTTGCGACCATAATATTAAACTAAAATCTTTACTATGGAATTACAAACGATACAAAACAAGATTTATGAGATCAGAGGGCAAAAAGTCATGCTGGATTTTGATCTGGCGGAAATGTATGGAACGGAAACCGCCCAACTGAAACGTGCGGTCAGACGTAATATAGAACGCTTTGAAGGAGATGATTTCATGTTTGAGTTAACCAAGGAGGAACTTTCAAGATGCCAATTTGGTATCTTGAACAAAGGAAGAGGTAGTAATTTCAAATATAAGCCTTTTGCTTTCACGGAATTAGGGGTGGCTATGCTTAGTAGTGTGCTAAATTCTAAAACTGCCATAGAAATCAACAGAAACATTATGAGAGTCTTTGTCGCTATTCGGAATTATACCTTACAAGCTACCACTAGTTCCATCGAAATTAAAGAGCTACAAGAACGTATCAAATCTCTTGAAATGGCTAATGAAGAAACGCTTTGCGCTATCAATGATCTCAGTGAAGATACCCAAAAGTCTTTGGATGATATTTACATAGCTCTTTCCGAACTGGCTACAAAGAAAAAGAACAATGCTAAAAGACCTAAAATTGGTTATATCAAATAAAGTAAACTAATAAGTTCTTATACTATGGAATTACAAGCGATACAAAACAAGATTTATGAGATCAGAGGGCAAAAAGTCATGCTGGATTTTGATCTGGCGGAAATGTATGGAACGGAAACCGCCCAATTGAAACGTGCGGTCAGACGAAACATAGAACGCTTTCCTGATGATTTTATGTTCACATTAACAATTCAAGAATTTAACAACTTGAAAAACAATATGGTATGCCAAATTGGCATCTCAAAGAAAGGAGGTAACCAATATGCTCCATTCGCTTTCACGGAGCAAGGTATAGCAATGCTTTCTTCTGTACTCAGATCCGATACAGCCATTAAAGTCAATATCTCTATCATGCGTGCTTTCGTCGGCATACGACAAATAATAAGTTCTTCCTCCCCTTTGCTTGAACTCCAACAAGAAGTAAAGGAACTCAAAGCGTATATCGAAGAAGCATTTGCCGATTACAACGACATCAACGAAGATACCCGTACGCAACTTGAGCTAATCAATCTGTCACTCGCTGAGTTACAAGCGAAAAGAACCGAGAATCAATCTCGCCCCCGGATTGGTTACGTGAAATAAACAGTTCATGTAAATAACTCATATAAAATAAATAAATTCACTAACTTTGTGGCCTTAAATAGAAAACGATACAAAAACGATAAACGATCATGGAGTACAATTTCAGAGAGATTGAGAAGAAGTGGCACGACTACTGGATTGCCGAAAAGGTTTATAAAGTCGAAAAGGACACGAATAAGCCTAAATACTATGTATTGGACATGTTCCCCTATCCTTCCGGTGCGGGATTGCACGTTGGCCACCCGCTCGGTTATATAGCTTCTGATATTTATTCGCGTTTCAAACGTTTGCAAGGTTTTAACGTATTGCACCCGATGGGTTACGACGCTTACGGATTGCCCGCGGAGCAATACGCCATCCAGACCGGACAACATCCGGAGATCACGACAAAGAATAATATAGCCCGTTATCGGGAGCAATTGGAAAAGATCGGTTTCTGCTACGATTGGAGCCGTGAGATCCGTACCTGCGATCCCGAATATTACAAATGGACGCAATGGGCCTTCATCCGGATGTTCAACAGCTACTACTGCAACGACAAGAAGCAAGCCCGCCCGATCAGCGAGTTGATACAAGCCTTCGAGACAAGTGGTACGGAAGGGCTGAACGTAGCTTGCGGAGAGGAACTTAGTTTCACCGCCGAGGAATGGAAAGCCAAGAGCGATAAAGAAAAACAAGAGATATTACTCAACTACCGGATCGCTTATCGTGGAGAGACCATGGTAAACTGGTGTGCCGCCTTGGGTACCGTATTAGCGAATGATGAGGTCGTGAACGGTGTTTCCGAGCGTGGAGGCTATCCGGTGGAACAAAAGATCATGCGCCAATGGTGCTTACGTGTATCCGCTTACGCGCAACGCCTGTTGGACGGATTGGATACGATCGACTGGACGGATTCCTTGAAAGAGACCCAAAAGAACTGGATCGGACGCAGCGAAGGTGCCGAGGTTCGCTTCAAGGTAAAAGACAGCGACAGGGAATTCACGATCTTTACGACCCGTGCCGATACGATGTTTGGTGTTACCTTCATGGTATTAGCTCCGGAAAGCGAATTGGTTCAACAATTAACAACAGCGGATCAGAAAGCGGAAGTAGACGCTTACCTAGATCGCACCAAGAAACGTACCGAGCGCGAGCGCATCGCCGACCGCCAGGTAACCGGTGTATTCAGTGGTTCCTATGCTATTAACCCGTTTACGGGCGAGGCGGTTCCCATCTGGATCAGCGACTATGTATTGGCCGGCTACGGTACGGGAGCGATCATGGCGGTTCCGGCGCACGATAGCCGCGACTACGCTTTCGCGAAGCATTTCGGACTGGAAATCCGTCCGTTGGTGGAAGGTTGCGACGTAAGCGAGGAAAGTTTCGATGCCAAGGAAGGTATCGTATGCAATTCTCCGAGAGCCGGCGTTACTCCTTATTGCGATCTTTCCTTGAACGGACTGACGATCAAGGAAGCGATAGCCGCTACCAAGAAATACGTAAAAGATCACGATCTGGGACGTGTGAAGATAAACTACCGCTTGCGCGACGCTATTTTCAGCCGCCAGCGTTATTGGGGCGAACCGTTCCCGGTATATTACGACGCCGATGGCATGCCTCAGATGTTGCCGGAAGAATGTCTGCCCCTGTTGCTGCCGGAAGTAGATAAATTCTTGCCTACCGAGACGGGCGAGCCTCCATTAGGACACGCCGTTAAATGGGCTTGGGACACGGTAAACCAAAAAGTCACCGAGGTATCGAAGATCGATAACCAGACGATCTTCCCGCTGGAGCTTTGTACGATGCCGGGCTTCGCCGGTTCTTCCGCTTATTATTTGCGCTATATGGACCCGCGTAATGATAAAGCCTTGGTAGCTAAAGACGTGGATGAATATTGGAGAAACGTGGATTTATATATCGGTGGTACGGAACACGCTACCGGCCACTTGATCTACAGCCGTTTCTGGAATAAGTTCTTGTTCGACTTGGGTATCGTTTGCGAGGAAGAGCCGTTCAAGAAATTGATCAACCAAGGTATGATCCAAGGACGCTCGAACTTCGTGTACCGCATCAACGGAACCAATAAATTCGTTTCCTTGAACTTGAAAGACCAATACGAGGTCACCCCTATCCATGTAGACGTAAATATCGTATCTAACGATCTGTTGGATATAGAGGCTTTCAAGAACTGGCGTCCGGAATACAACGATGCGGAGTTCGTATTGGAAGATGGTAAATATATCTGCGGATGGGCAGTCGAGAAGATGTCCAAATCCATGTTCAACGTAGTGAACCCGGATATGATCGTTGAGAAATATGGTGCCGATACCCTACGTTTGTACGAGATGTTCCTAGGCCCGCTGGAGCAATCCAAGCCTTGGGATACGAACGGTATCGACGGCGTACACCGTTTCTTAAAGAAGCTTTGGGGCTTGTTCTTCGGCAATACGGATACCCTGCAAGTTACCGATGCCGAGCCTACGGCCGACGAATTGAAATCCTTGCATAAGCTGATCAAGAAAGTAACGTTCGACATCGAGCATTTCTCATACAACACGTCCATTAGCGCCTTCATGATTTGCGTGAACGAGTTAACGAGCTTAAAATGCAGCAAGCGCGCCATCTTGGAGCCGCTGATCACCTTATTGGCTCCGTTCGCTCCCCACATCACGGAAGAGCTATGGCATCAATTAGGACATGATACGACCATCTGCGATGCCCAGTGGCCGGAACATAACGAAGAGTATCTGGTAGAAAAATCAGTTACCTACGTCATCTCATTCAATGGTAAAGCCCGTTTCAACCTCGAACTTCCGGCAGATATCTCCCGTGAAGACGCTGAGAAGGCGGCCTTGAGCCATGAGAACTCAGCGAAGTGGATGGAAGGCAAGGCCGTTAAGAAGGTTATTGTCGTTCCCGGCAAAATCGTTAATATCGTAGTGGGATGAACTTAAAACTCACAAAAATCTATTTTTCCGTACAGGATTATCTAATGATCCTGTTCGGAACTTTATTATACGGATTCGGATTCAACGCCTTTATCCTTTCCAACGAGATCGTGACAGGTGGGGTAAGTGGTATCTGCGCGTTGATCTTCTTTGCCTCCAATGGATTGATCCCGGTATCCGTATCTTATTTTGTCATCAACGTAGCCTTGTTGGTGGTAGCCTTAAAGATCCTTGGTCTAAAATTCTTGATAAAAACTATTTTCGGAGTTTTCTCACTCTCGGCTTCTCTCTCTCTCTTCGAGTGGCTGCTGAAAGGACAACCTATACTGCACGACCAGCCGTTTATGGCTATCATAATCGGAGCGTTTATGTGTGGTGCCGGACTAGGATTGGTATTCTCGGCGAACGGTAGTACCGGAGGTACGGATATTATCGGTGCGGTAATCAATAAATATAAGAATATATCGATCGGACGTATCCTTCTGTTTTGCGATTTCTTCATCATCAGTTCCTCTTTCTTCCTGTTCCATAACGTGGACAAGATCGTTTTCGGTTTCGTGGAGATGGTCATAAGCAATTACGTTCTCGACATGGTATTGAACGGTAACCGCCAATCCGTACAATTCCTCATCTTCTCCCAGAAGTACGACGAGATAGCGGATCGCATCATCCATGACTTAGGCCGTGGCTGCACGATACTGGACGGCGAGGGCGGTTATTCCCGCAAACCCGTCAAGGTAGTCGTACTACTCGCCAAGAAATCCGAATCCGTCTCCATCTTCCGGATCGTGAAACGGATAGACCACCAAGCGTTCATCTCCCAAAGCATTGTCCGAGGGGTATATGGTGAGGGGTTCGATCAGATAAAGACTTAAAAAAGAATATACAAACAATTTAAAGCATTTCCATACGTTATATATCTACCGTATAGAAATGCTTTCTTATTTAATAGATTACGAAATATGAAACTTGTATTCGCGACAAATAATCAACATAAACTGGACGAGGTCCGCAAGATAACCGCCGGATACGCGGAAATCATAAGTTTATCCGATATCGATTGCCATGACGATATCCCCGAGACGGCAGATACCTTAGAGGGAAATGCTTTGCTAAAAGCCCGCTATATTAAAGAGAAATTCGGATATGATTGTTTCGCTGACGACACGGGATTAGAAGTCGAGGTATTGAATAATGCTCCGGGAGTCTATTCGGCTCGTTACGCAGGAACAGAGCACGACTCGGAAGCTAATATGAACAAGCTGTTGTCCGAAATGAATCATAAAGAAAACAGAAAAGCACGTTTCCGCACGGTCATAGCTCTAATCCTTGACGGAAAAGAATATACCTTCGACGGTATCGTAAATGGCTCTATCACTACCGAAAAACGTGGAGATAGCGGATTTGGATACGATCCTATATTCATGCCTGATACCTATACACAAACTTTCGCCGAGATGGGTAACGATACAAAAAACCAGATCAGCCATCGTGCGAAAGCCGTCATGAAGTTAACATCATTTTTATCTGATTACAATTGTTAATATGAGACATATACTTACTATCATTCTATTTTCATTCTTTTCATTCACTGTATTAGCCGCGAATTTTAATACAACCGGATGGAAAACGTATCTTTCTTACAATAACACAAACAGCGTAGAGGAATCGAACGACCAAGTATTTGTGGTAGCGGAAGGATCTCTTTATACATATGGAAAAGAAGATAATAGTATTAAGCAATATTATAAAGGAAACGGATTAAATGATAATACGATTTCTTTGATCCGCTATAATAAACAAACAAAATCACTCCTTATTATCTATGATAATTCAAATATAGATATACTTGAGGGAGGAGTGGCGACAAATCTACCTTATCTGTCGACCAGTACGTCCATAAGAGACAAACAAATCAATTCAGTATTGGTACATGATGAATATGCCTATTTATCGACAGCATTTGGTATCGTCGTGGTCAATATGGCCAAAAAGGAAATAAAGGATACCTACAAGCTTTCCTTAAATATAACATCGTGTGCCATACAGAATGGCAATATATATGCCTCTACAACCAATAAGGCAGAAGTATCTTCGGGGATTATATACGCCTCATTAAAAGAGAACCTACTGGATAAGGCAAACTGGAAGCCCTATGGATTATCAAACCTTTCCGATAGTCATACGATCTCAGCTATCGCTTCATTCAAGAATACCTTGTTCTACTTGGTCAGTCAGCAAGGTATCTTCTATGAAAACAATGGAGAGCTTTCCCGAATAATAAATAGCTCAACCCTAAAATACATGAAAGTAATAGGCGAAAAATTAGCATGTATAGATAACTCAAGGGTTTTCATCGTATCCGATACGCAAAAGTTTGACCAAATAAACTTAAGTATCAATGATATCAGTACCTATCAAACAGACAAATATTGGATAGCGGAAGGAAGCAAAGGGCTACGTTCTATCCAACGGAAAGGATCAAATAGTTTTGAGGCTCTTAATGAACCTATCATTTTAGACGGACCTTACAGCAATAGCGCATTCGATATTGTTTGTAAAAATGATAAAGTATATATGATCATAGGAGGTAAAGACCTCCTAAATGGTAAGCGCTTCGACAAAGGAGGTTATATTCTTACATACGATTATGATAAATGGTCTTTTATCGATCCTAAAGAAGCCCAAAAGAAACTCAATTTACCAAGAAATCCACGAGACTATACAAGTATAGCCGTAACGACCGACGATTCTAATGATGAGATCGTATACGCCTCTTCCATGGGTGATGGCGTTATCCAATATAAGAATGGAACTCCCGTCCAGTCATACAATGAAAAGAATGCCTTTAAAGAAACCGCGGGAGGCTATGGGTCCGGTTATTGTTATATAGATGGACTGGCCTTTGATAAAAATGGAAATTTGTGGATGACAAGCTCAGAGGTTAACCATGCGGTACTTGTTCTTGACAAAGCAGGAGCATGGCATCGTTTGGATATCGAGCAACTTAGAGGAGTTTATACAATAAACGATATACTTATAACCTCCACTAACGACAAATGGATTTATGTGCCTCGTAACACCCCTAAACTTGTAATGATACCGAATAGCGAGTCTTTAGACGAAGTTTCCTCGTATGAGTTTACTACACTTATTGATACCGACGGAAAAGAATTGACTCCTAGTAATTATACATGCGTAGCCGAGGATAAGGATGGATATATCTGGGTTGGTACGAATCGGGGAGCCGTATACTTCACTAAACCTAGGATCTCTTCCGCTGAGGATAAAGCCGCTACACGTTGTACAAGGGTAAAATATACCAATGAGGAAACTGGCAATCTCGCTTATTTCTTAGATAACGTTGTCGTCACGACCCTAAAAGTAGACGCAGGTAATCGAAAATGGATTGGAACCAAAGGAAATGGCGTCTATGTTCTAGATAATGATAATGAGACAATCGTTTATCAATTTAATACGACCAATAGCCCGCTCCTTTCCGATAACATATACGATATAGAGATAAACGATAAGACCGGTGAGGTTTTTATAGGTACCGATAAAGGACTAAATTCCTATCAAGGAGAAGCTTCGGAAGGTAAATCTGATTACTCGGAGATCTACGCATATCCCAATCCGGTACGTCCCGAACATATGGATAAAGTAACGATTGTAGGATTAATGGATAATTCGAATGTAAAAATCACGGATTTAAACGGAAATATTATTTATCAAACTAAATCCTTGGGGGGGCAAGCTATCTGGAATTGCCGGAACGCAAGCGGATCACGTGTAGCGACAGGCGTATATCTTGTACTAGCTTCCACAGAGGAAGCCTCAGAGAGCGTCGTAACAAAAATCATTGTAGTCAAATAGAACAATGAATCAATCAGAGAAAGTTTTACTCAACTCCAGATTAATAAATCAAGTAAAAGAAGCGAATAATTTTGATTTTATTCGCTTCTTTCTTGCGTATTCTGTCATGTTCAACCATTTCAGCACACTGACAGAGACAGATCCTTTTTGGTTTGTTAGCGGAGGATTTCGAGTGAAAGGTTTCTTTATTATTAGTGGATTTCTTGTTATGTTTAGCTTCTTACGTACGCCTAATACCCGGATTTTTTTCCGTAAACGTATTCAACGTATTATGCCCGCCTACAGCTTGACTATTTTATTATGTGCCTTAATCGGATTATTCCTTACCTCTTTATCCTGCAGGGAATACCTCACCTCTTCTAGCTTATACACCTATCTTATCTGTAATTTACTTACATTTAACTTTTTATCGCCGGATTTACCCGGCGTATTCGATACCAATCCTTTACAAGCGATGAATGGGTCTTTATGGACTATCAAGGTTGAATTCATGCTATATATCACCATACCCATTATCTATTGGTTACTGAAAAGATACAATAAATTGGTATGCCTACTTCTTATTTATATCTTATCTTTCATCTACTCGACAACGTGTAATTATTTAGATGATATGACACACAACCCTATTTATGAATTCATGAAAAGACAATTCCCCGGACAAATGATGTACTTTTGTTCTGGTATTATCATACTTGCCTATTTCCCTATTTTTCGAAAATATATGAGATATTTGTTCCCTGTCAGCCTATTTCTTTTATTGGGTAGAGAGTATCTGCTGCTGAGTATTTTCGAGCCTATCGCTCTAGCCTCTATCATTATCACGGTAGCTTATGGATTCAAGTGGTTACATGTATTCAACCGGATGGGAAATTTCTCGTATGGTATCTTCTTGATTCATTTCCCGATCATCCAAATATTCATTCATTACGGACTTGATCGGTATAGCTTTATATTGACATTGGCTCTTACCACTATCCTTAGCACCGGATTGGGTATGTTATCCTGGAAATACATAGAGAAACCTTGTTTATATCATCCTAAAAAGAAAAACCAGATGAACGCAATGATCGGATGATCTGATCTGTTATCTTCTCCGCTCCTTTAGCAGCTATTAATGCCAAGAACTAAATCCCACCATCCGTAAAAGAGGGAAACAACTACGATTGCAGAATTTATTTGTAGTCGTAGTTGTTTCCCGAAGACAAACCAATACAGTAAAGATACAATATCAATGCTTTATACCCTCGAACATCTCCGAGCGATCTTCTTTCGCTTGGGTGGATTTGGCCTTGAAACTATTAAATGTCCAACTCAACGTCAACGTGATTTGTGGATATTTGGGTTTGATACGTGTCAGGGAGCGTAAATCTGCCGTTTGGATATCGCTGATATATTTGGCAGAACGGAAAATATCCCGGAAAGCTAAGGTAGCGGTTAGTTTTCGGTTACATAGTTGCTGGCGAACAGCTACGTTCGCGTACCAATAAGCGTCTGTACGGCCCTGCGTCGTTACGGAAGGACCTACAAAACTACCATCCAATTGGATACGGGTGTATTTCCCCAGATTAAACAGGTTATTCCATAGGATATCGTAATTGGTGCTTGAGGTCGTATTTCCACCGGCGGCCTGTTCGTTCTTCACCTTATAGTGATAAACGTTTCCGTTGACCGTGGTATTCCACCAACGTACCGGATGCAGGCTGACGCTTAGCTCGATACCTGTTGAATAATCATGTCCTACGTTTGACATCGAGTCTAAGGTTACACCGGCTGAATAGGGTACGCGCAACCGCTCGATCTTATCTTTCCGATACCGATGAAAGGCGGTAGCGGATACCGTATTTTCCCCGAAATTCTTCCGGTAGTTCAATTCAAAGGAGTTGATGTACTCCGGACGTATATCCGGATTACCGATCTCGGCCGTATAAAAGTCGCGATACGTAATATAAGGCTCCATATAGAAAAGCTGCGGACGTGTGGTACGACGGGAATAGGAAGCCAACAAGCGATGCTCATTCGGGAACGTATAGCCCAAATGCACCGATGGGAAAAACTCAAAACGATTCTTCCTACGATCCGCTCCCTCCACGGAACTTCGCAAGACCGTATGCGTATGCTCTCCCCGAACGCCGGCTTGCGCCTCTAAATTCTTCCACGTATGGGAAAGAATCGTATAAATTGAATTCACCCCTTCTTGAAAATAAAACGTGTTGTAGATATCATCACGCCAAAAGAACGTTTGTCCCTTGGGGTCCCACCATTCCATATTGTAATCGCCGTCTTCCAGATAAGAATAATATTGGTAACCCGCCTCTAGCTTACCTCCTTTCCCGAAAGGCAAGGCGTAATCCAGATTGATACGCATCGTTTCCCGATGCTCGGCCTCATAAGCACGGTGCCCCTGTTGGCGTTGCCCTTCCAAAGACATCAAGTCATTAAAGAAATATTCCAACGCATGACCGCCATATTTGTAATAGGCGCTACCGGAAAGCTCGTGTCCCTTATCGTTGAACTTATGCTGTACCGCCAGACTTCCCAAACCTATATTCTCATCATTATCATAATCATCTATGCTTCGATAATCTTCCGTCACCGGAGAGCCGCCCGCTACCGAACGGGTTTCCTTATAGTTCATCTCTCCCTTACGCTTATTTCCGCCATAGCCGCCCTCCAGATCCAACGCAATGGTTGTCTTGGGAAGATTCAGGCTCCAACCGCCTTTCAGCGTATAATGGTAACTGTCTCCCGTACGAGGCCCGACGGAATGCGAGGTAGTGGTCTGATCGCCCACCACCGTCATCTTCTCTTGGTCGAAATCACTCTTACGCATACGATCCGTCCACTGTCCGCCGATGTACCAACGGGAACGCTGATGTTGCTGTGCCAACAAGAAATCGACATGGCGGGAAAGCCACGTACTTCCCGAGAGATTCACCATCCCGCTCAATCCTCGCTGGGAATGCTTCTTCGTGATAATATTGATAATGCCCACGTCGCCTTCCGTATCATGCTTGGCGGAGGGCGTCGTGATAATCTCTATATTCTCTATATGCCCGGCCGGGACTTGCTCCAAAGCCTGTGTACCCGAGAAGACACTCGGCTTACCATCTATGTAAACCAAAAAGCCGCTGCTTCCACGAAAAGTAACATCGCCTTCCGCGTCTACCCGTATGGAAGGCGTATTCTCTAATATATCCACGGCGGAACCGCCTCCTCCCATCATATTGGAAGAGGCCTCGACCACTTTCTTATCCAACTTATAAACCAATTGACGTTTCTCGGCCACTACCTCCACTTCGGCGATACCTACCTCCAAGGGACTCATCATCAACTTACCTAAATCCACCGGAGACGAGGCATCCAAGATGATATCATTCTTTGTAAACACATCATATCCCATCAGACGGACCATGACCACATAATTACCCGGAGCCACCTTAGTAAACGAGAAACGTCCTTGATCGTCCGGAAAAGTCTGTTGCAAAGGTTTTTCACTTCCCATCGTAAACAGAAAGATATCCGCATAATTAATCACTTGATTCGAAGAGGCATCTATTAACTGCCCCTTAATACGGGCATTCGGAGAAGTAGCCCACGAGAGCGCACAAATCACCCATAATAAGGCCAACATTAGTCCTATCTTTTTCATGATATTGAGAATTACAATTAGATTTCTACGCAAAAGTAACTAAATTCAGAATGTTACGGTAATTAATAGCGATCATTCTTGATATATTCTTTCCCGGGATCGTCCGAGTTCGAGTAGCGAAGCAAATGGTTTCTTCCCAAGGAAACAAAAGTTTCTATATGGGAAAACAGAAGTTTCTTCAGTACAAAACTTTAGTTTTCTTCTATGAAAACAAATGTTTCCTATGTGTAAAACTTTTGTTTTATACCATAAAAAACCACAAATACTTATATATTAATGTTTCTATATAAAGAAAGGAAGAAAAACGGACTGATTATATACGTAGAGTGTAGAAAATTCCTTCGACAGCATGGCAAAGACACTTACTAAAAGCGGGAAATGATGGTAGATAAAGACTTACTATTGTAGATGTTTTCCTATCTACAACAATAGGATAAATATTTTAAATTCAAATGATTATAAGGATAGTTGTAGATATTGTACATAATTTTGATTATTTACATATAATAGACCGGGCTTAGCTTTTATATCACTCAAGTCCGGCCTATCGGTTGAGACCTATCCCGCATTTGTTTGGATCAGAGTCCCAGCTTCTCAGAGATCTCCAACATCTTCTTGATCGGTTTGATCGCCTTCTTCTGTACCTCCTCGTCCACGAATATCTCCGGCATCTCGAACTTCAAGCAATTATATAGCTTCTCCATCGTGTTCAAGCGCATGAAATTACATTCGTTGCAAGCGCAAGTACTGTCGTTCGGAGGAGCCGGGATAAATTCCTTATCCGGACTCTGCTTGCGCATCTCGTGAATAACGCCACTTTCCGTCGCTACAATGAATTGTTTCGCGTCGGACTTAATGGTATGCTTCAGCAAAGCCGCGGTCGATCCTACGAAGTCTGAGACCTGTATAACCGGCTGCTTGCATTCCGGATGGGTGATCACTTCCGCATTCGGGTACTGTTTCTTCAAAGATAAGATCTTCTCCAATGAGAATTGCTCATGCACGTGGCAAGCGCCATCCCAAAGCAACATATTACGTCCCGTGATGCTATTGATATAATTACCTAAGTTACGATCCGGGCCGAAAATCATCGGTGTACCTTCCGGGAAGCTCTCCACGATCTGGCGGGCGTTCGTGGAAGTAACCACCACATCCGTGACCGCTTTCACGGCGGCGGTCGTATTCACGTAAGAGATTACCGTATGACCGGGATGTTGCTTGACGAACTCGGCGAACTCCGTAGCCGGACAACTATCCGCCAAGGAGCAACCGGCATTCAAGTCCGGTACCAGCACTTTCTTATCCGGACAGAGGATCTTCGCCGTCTCTCCCATAAAGTGAACCCCACAAAGCACGATGATATCCGCCTTCGTCTTAGCCGCCCATTGTGCCAAGGCCAGACTGTCTCCCACATAGTCCGCTATATCTTGTATATCGCCTGTTTGATAGTAATGCGCCAAAATAATCGCATTCTTCTCTTTACGTAACTTGTCGATCGCTTCCTTAAGGTCTAAATCCTTAGGAACGGGCGCATCCATGTACCCGATTGATTGGTTTGTCAACATAGCCTTATATATTAATGATTCCTGTTTCTACTGCTCCCAATAGGCTTTTCACTATATATAAACAATATTATCCACAGAAAGTATTACTGATAATCTTCATCTTATCTAGTTTATCAACCTATTGTTCACAAAGCACAAAGGTATAAACTTTCTTCATTTATAGAAATAACAAGAAAGATTCTTATCTTTGCCATCGATGGATGAGCTGTCGTGAACCATCAAGAGTTATCCACAATCATTATATTATATTCTTATTAAAATAAATATGATGAATATGATAGGCTGTTGAAATGGTTAATACATTTTTGTTACAATCTTTGGTTATTGACTTATTAAAGTCTGTGAACGGTTTATCAAAAGGATACCAACAGCATGGATGTCTATCTATAGATTGTAATTCTTATAGTTATAGACTTTATGAATATTTAGCTGTTTATTGTTGATAACCTTGATTGTGAAAAAATAGATCCTCCAGCAAGGCTGTCAATAGGTGTATAAGGGCTGTTGATAGCGCGTAGTAAATAAGTGGCTTATTCATTTGCTAATTTGAGAAAGGGGGGTGTATGGACAAGTATTTGAATAAAGCAAGAAATATTTTTCATTTTATGTCCACTACTTATTAATAGCTTTTCAACGGCATATCCACGGATATTCGCTACTTTTGCGGTCAAAGATATTTGTTATGCGAAAATTGAAAGTAACCGAATTGAACCGCCTGACTCCCGAGGCTTTTAAGGAAAGTAAGAAGATACCTTTAATCGTTGTCTTAGACTATATTAGAAGTCTTAACAACGTGGGTTCCGTGTTTCGTACCTCCGATGCTTTCCGGGTAGAGGCTATTTATCTTTGTGGTATTACGGCTTGCCCTCCAAACGCGGAGATCCATAAGACCGCCTTAGGAGCGGAAGAAACCGTAGATTGGGAATATTTCAAGGATACCCCGGAGGCTGTTGATAAACTGCGCCAAGAAGGGTATACGGTATGTGCCGTGGAACAAGCGGAAGGTAGTGTCATGTTAGATAACTTGCAGTTAGACAAGACAAAGAAATACGCTATCGTCATGGGTAACGAGGTAAAAGGCGTTCAACAAAATGTGGTTGATAACTGTGATATATGTATTGAAATACCTCAATACGGTACAAAGCATTCCTTGAACGTATCGGTTACTACCGGTATCGTGATCTGGGATTTTTTCAAGCAACTATCAGATTAAACCATTCTCAACCAATACGACGACCCGTTCGGTCATGGCATCTTTACCTTTCGGGTCGTATTCCGATTTCAGACTGGCTCCGAACATGCCGGCGAAGAAATTCCAAAAGCCCGCACGGAAACTTCCCAGATAGGCTTTCAGTAAATTGTAACTGGATTGATTACATTCCCTATCGATCAGTTTGATAAGTAGCTTACCTTGCGAGAAGGATAATTTTTTTAGTTCCGGTTTATATTGGGCGAACAACTCTTTCTCCATCCGTTTCAAGTGGGCTTGGCGGGCCTTGTCATTCGGTAAGGTTTCCATGTATTCGTAAGTCTCTATCAACGTATCATACACCATCTTGGCATAGGGCAAAGTACGCTTTACGTCTCGTACCAACTTATTGTACTTCGCTTGTTCACGCTTATTCTTAAACTTAACTTGAGGATATATGAAAACTTCCCGAAGGTTGACGACAGCCATTGTATCACCTTCATACAGTTGAGCTTTCTGATAACCTTCCGGAACAATATTTGTCTTTACCGCCTGCGCCATCCCTTTAAAGCTACAGAGAGCGAGTAGAGCCAAAACACAATATATCCCTTTTCGTATCATATACCGCGAAAATATAAATACTGCGTGACTCTCAGCATCATTTATCTGTTAATAACTTGCTAAATGAATATAAAACATTACATTTGCGCGATTGACAACAACTTAAGAATATATTAACTATGAAGAAAGAAGAAATTACCGCCCTATTCGGAAAATTCGAATCCATTTCATGTGAGGTAGAAGGCATAGAATGCTGGAGTGCCAGAGAGTTACAACCCCTATTAGGATATGCCAAATGGGATAACTTTATCAATAATGTAGTGGTGAAAGCCAAAGAAGCGTGCCGGAATGCGGGAGAAGATGTACAAAACCATTTTCCCGACGTCGGGAAAATGGTTTCAATAGGTTATGGTGTTGAAAAACAAATAGATGACATTTTATTAACACGCTACGCATGCTATTTAATCGCACAAAATGGTGATAGCCGTAAACCACAAGTAGCTTTCGCTCAGACTTATTTTGCGGTACAAACCCGTAAGGCCGAGGTGATTGAACAACGCCTATTGGATTGTGAACGCTTAAAGGCCAGAGAAAAATTAAGTCAGACTGAAAAACAATTATCCGGAATCTTATACGAAAGAGGTATTGATAATAAAGGATTCGCGATTATTCGTTCTAAGGGAGATCAAGCTTTATTCAATTTAAGTACACAGATGTTGAAAAAGAGAATGAACGTCCCCACGAATAGACCTATCGCTGATTTTTTACCGACTATAAGTATAAAAGCTAAAGACCTAGCGACTGAAATGACAAACGTAAATGTGCAAGCGAAGGATCTATATGGACAATCTCCTATTGAAAAAGAACATATTGATAACAATACTGCTGTACGTGATATGCTATTGCAAAGGGGAATTAAGCCTGAATGGCGCTCCCCTAATGAGGATATTAAAAAGGTACAGCGTAGGATAAATAAGGATAATAAGAAAAACTTGAAGAATAAATAGAAACCATACAAAATCTTAACTATGAAATATCTATTGCTATCCCTGTTTGCGGGGGTATTTTCATTGTATGTACATGGTGTTGATAACTTACGTTTACCGGATGTTCGTAGCGTGGGAATGGGAGGGAATGTGGCGACGCAATCTATTTTATTCAATCCGGCCCTTATTGTAGATAAAGAGAAAAAATCCATTCATTTAGAATACTTTAATCGGTACATGTTGAAAGAACTGGGTACGATGTTTGGTAGTTTTTATTATCCGAATCAACTATTATTCGCAGGTGTTGATATCTCTGTTTTCGGGTTTGATAAGTACAGGGAGATGATGGTTCGTGTGCTGGGAGGAAAACGCTTGGGGGATCAATGGGCGTTAGGGCTTGGAGTTCACTATAGTTTCTTGCAAACCGAGTTGTTGGAAAATACGAGATCCAGACTGTCAACAGATCTTGGAATCACTTTCTCTCCTATTGATAAGTTGTTAATAGGAATGTTAATAATGAATTTTCCTTCTGTTTCTATAGGAGATAAAGATATTGAAATAGAAGATTTTAATTATTATTTAATTCAAATAAGTTTTCAATGGGAGATTATAAACAGTCTGTTAATTACAGGAAGTGTAGGAACGGAAAATGAAAACCTAGTTGTTGGAAACTTTGGTCTTGAATACACTGCTTTCGATTCTTTTTTTATTCGTGCCGGAATACAGACCGCTCCTCTCCTGCCCTCTTTAGGAATTGGTTATAACTTTTCTTGCTTTACGATAGATGTAGCCTCTATTTACCATCCGATTTTAGGGATGAGTACCGGTCTTGGTTTATCATTCTCTTTTTAAATGATACTTAGCTATGAAACGATTGTTTATAATCTTGTCGATAATCCTGTTGATAAATAGTTATTACGCTAATTCTCAAATAGAATATTCTGTTGATAAGTGGATGGAGTATGTAGAGGAACTAGCCTTGGAAACCGAGGATACGGAGCGTATCGAAAGTTTGTATGCCGATTTATCTTATTTAACTGAGCATCCTTTTGATTTGAATGTCGTGACGGAAGAGCAACTGAAGCGATTACCTTTTCTATCCGATCGCCAAATCGAGCGGCTCCTCTCCTATCGGAAACGATACGGAAATATGGTTAGCATCTATGAGTTGAAGAATATAGAGGATATCGATTTTCAGACGATATCTCTTCTCCTTCCATTTGTTTATATAGGTGATAATCTTGTTGAAAAACGGTTGCTTACGGTTAAGAACCTGTTGAAATATGGTCGTAATGAATTACAAATCAGGTATGATCAATGTTTTCAACAGAAAAAGGGATATGGTGAACAAACGGACAGCATACTTTCGTTATATCCGAATCGTAAATATAGAGGAGAACCTTTCTATCACTCCTTACGTTATTCCTATACTTTCGAGGATCGTTTACAAGCAGGCTTCGTAGCTGAGAAAGATGCGGGCGAACCTTTTTGGAACGCATATCATAAAGGATATGACTTTTATTCCGCACATCTATTCCTAAAAGATATCAACTGGTTAAAAAGCTTGGCTATAGGGGATTACAAGATGTCTTTCGGACAAGGTCTGGTGATTAGCAATGACTTTTCTCCTAGTCGTACGGCAGTAGTCGCTCAAGCGGAGCGAAGGACAAATGGCTTCCGTAGGCACTTCTCAACCAATGAACAGGATTTCTTCCGAGGGGTGGCTAGTACGATCACGATTAAAAACTTGGATATAAGTGTTTTCTATTCGTACCGGAAAATGGATGCGGCCGTAGATAGCTTGACATTCACCTCATTAAAAACGGATGGACTTCATCGTTTACAACGGGATTGGGAAAAGAGGAAAATGATAACGATGCAGGTATATGGAGGAAATATCCGCTATGCTACATCTCATTTTCATGTAGGTTTAACGGCTCTCTCCTATTCATTCGGTAAGTTTAAGATGGACCCCGATCCAAAACCTTATAATTTGTTCTATTTCAGAGGTTCCAACAATTTCAACATCGGTGTTGACTATATGTTGAAAAGTAACCGTATCAAGTTTTATGGAGAAACTGCCCTTTCGAAAAACGGAGCTATTTCTACCTTGAATGCCTTGCAGTTAACACCCGCTTCTTATATATCTTTCTTGGTATTATACCGTTATTACGATCGCCGTTATCAAGCTTTGTTTGGGAACGCTTTCTCGCAAGGCTCTACGGTTCAAAACGAGCAAGGGGTTTATATGGGATTGCAATTAACCCCGATCGCCCGCTGGAAATTATCCGTTTATGCGGACTTATTCCGTTTTCCTTGGTTGAAATACGGGATAGACGCTCCTTCCGGAGGACAGGAATATATGGCTCAGATAGATTATACCCCTAGTAGAAACTATTCAGCTTATCTTCGTTATAAATACCGGCAAAAAGAAAAGAATGGAACTTTTGAAAATGATAATTTATTGAGAATCAATCCTTATAAACAACATCGTATTCGTTTTCAACAGGTTTATAACTTTTCTTCTCCTTTTATTTTTAAGACTTCCTTAGATGGTATTCTATTCGATGATCCTATAAAGAAACTTAATAAAGGAATTATGATATCCCAAAGTATAGGCTGGAAGCCCACTACCTTACCTCTTCAAATGGATGGTTATCTAGCGTGGTTTCATACGGATGATTACAATAGCCGGGTCAGTTCGTATGAGAAGAATATATTGTATGCCTTTAATATGCCCTCTTTTTATGGGGATGGGATGCGGTTTGCCCTTACCTTTCGTCTGGATATTTGGAAACGTTTATCCCTATCCGCGAAACTGGCTCACACCCATTATTGGGACAGGGATTTGATAGGTACTGATACGGAGGAGATAAGCGGTTCTGATAAAACAGATCTTTATGCTTTGCTTCGCTGGAAATTTTAGAGTAGATTTGCGTGGGTAAAAACAAACAGCGCTATGTCTACAATTCTTTTTGATAAAATAGTATTTGGCCCGATACATAGTCGGCGTCTAGGTGTCTCTTTAGGGATGAATTTACTTCCTACAGACGGGAAATTATGCTCTTTTAATTGCATTTATTGCGAATGTGGATTGAATGAGAATCATAGGACCCATAGTAAACTGCCTACTCGTACGGAAGTGAGGGAAGCCTTAGAGCAAAAATTAAGTTCCATGAAAGCGGAAGGGATCGCTCCGGATGTAATTACATTCGCCGGAAACGGAGAGCCTACGATACACCCGGAATTCGGTGGAATCATTGATGATACGGTCGCTATCCGGGATCGGTTTTTCCCTGACGCTAAAATCGCCGTGCTTTCTAATTCTACGATGCTCCATAAAGAGGAAGTCTTTCAAGCCTTGAATAAAATAGAGGATAACATATTGAAACTGGATTCTGTATTAGACAGTCGGATTCGGCAGATAGACGTACCTAATTCTCCGGCGTTTAATTTCGAGTCTTTATTAAAACAATTATGTCGTTTTAACGGAAACTTGATTATACAGACCATGTTCTTGAAGGGGGAAGTAAACGGGAAATCGGTTAATAATATGACAGAAGAGGAGATAGCGGGCTGGATTTCCGCCTTAAAACAAATCCGTCCGAAACAAGTCATGATTTACACGATAGATAGGGAGACCCCGGTTAAAGCTTTGAAAAAAGCTACTAAAGAAGAATTAGATGCGATCGCGGAACGGGCCCGGAAGGAGGGTTTTGACGTGACGGTATCTTATTAAACTAACTAATTTAGAGAAACACAATAAGTAGTATGAGAACATTCAGTAAAAAGAAAAAATTGCCTCGACTCTTGACGCTTTGTGGAGCGGTAGCGGTCTCAGCATTGCTAGGGGGATGTGGGCAGAGCGGTGTTCCGGCGGAATCTTTCGATCGGTCGGATTATTATACCAGAGGTATCGGTTCGTATCCGGGAGATCCGGGGGAGGATTTTTCTCCTTCATTACGTCCGGATTATTCCACGTATCGTAACATAGCTCTTTTGCGTAGCGCTTACAACTCCTCCAGTTATGATTACAATCTAACGGCTCAACTGGTGACGGATGGTGTTATTAGCGATAAACAGCCTCAGTATCTGGATCTTTCCACACAAAATGGGGAGATTGCTCGTCGTGAGCGTGAGTGGATGATCGATCAAGGTCCTTATTCTCGTAATGCGGTTACGGGCGAGGATGCCTATTTCTTGTTCACGCTGAATAACTGGAAAGAGAAAGCCGACAAGGTACAATTTCGCGGCAGCGTGGCTTATGACGAGAATAAGATTAAGGATGGATATGAGATTGTTTGCGAGGGATCGAATGATGGAAATACTTGGACGGAATTGGCTGCCTTAAAGGGTAAAGGTATGCCGGGTAAGGCCAGCAAGTATAAGGCCCATTCGGACCCGAATAAGAATAGCTGGGATCCGGGTACGTTGCCCACCCGTATGTTGAATGAGACTTTGACATTCGATCAACCGGGTGAATATGCTTATTATCGGATGCGATTGAAAATGGAAGGTGCCGCTTATTGGGCATTCTTCGAGATGAATTTCTATAACCAAGATAAGTTGATAGATTTGCTTCCTTCCAAATTCTTTAATAGCGCTTGGATGAGTGCCACGACAGGAGAGGAGTGGGTCTATGTGGACTTGGGTAGCCAATCCGAATTCGACAAAGTAAAATTACATTGGATCAATAAAGCGATCAAGGGTAAGATTCAAGTTTCCGACGACGCGAAACAATGGGTTGACATAGCGAATCTTCCGGGTGGAGATGCTAATCTGGATGAGATCAAGCTAAAAGGAAAGGGCCGCTACGTACGGGTATGGATGGAGCAACCGGCTAATGACGGACGCTATATCTTAAGCGAGATAGAGGTGATGGGTAAAGGTGGCTTGCTTGCCCAACCGGCTGCTGCTCCGGCTTCTACAAAAGACGAGATCCGTTTGTCGGGCGGAAACTGGAAAGTACAACGAGCTTCCGAGGTAACCGCTTCTGGTGAGGAAATATCGAAACCTTCTTTCTCTCCGGAAAATTGGATCGTGGCGACCGTACCGGGAACGGTATTGAGCAGTTATAAGAATATCGGAGCTATCCCGAATCCGAATTACGCGGATAACTTGATGCAGATATCCGAGTCATTCTTCAACTCTAATTTCTGGTATAGGGATGAGTTTGAGGTACCCGAAGGATTCAAGCAAGATCGTTTGTTCTTGAATTTCGATGGTATCAACTGGAAAGCGAATGTATATTTAAATGGTAACAAGATCGGCCGTATCGAGGGAGCGTTTATCCGAGGTGTCTTTGACGTTACAGACAGGGTCGTACCGGGTAAGAACGTTGTCGCGGTGGAGATCATCAAGAATGAGCATATCGGAGCTATCAAGGAGAAGTGTGAGAAGAATACGGATTTCAACGGTGGTATCTTAGGCGCTGATAACCCGACCTTCCACGCTTCGATCGGTTGGGATTGGATCTCGACGATCCGTGGTCGTAATATCGGTATTTGGGATGATGTGTACTTGACTTCTACAGGCAAGGTAACGATTCAAGACCCGTTCGTACAGGTTGTATTACCGTTGCCGGATACGACTTCCGCTACCTTGACTCCGGAAGTGATAGTGAAGAACCATGATGCTGCTCCCGTGAAGGGTATATTGACAGGAAAGATCGGTGATATCACTTTCGAGCAACCGGTGGAATTGGCCGCCAACGAGGAGAAGAGCGTTGCTTTCGACCCGAATACCTTTAGCCAATTGAAGGTTCAGAATCCACGTTTATGGTGGCCTAAAGGGTACGGATCTCCTTATTTATACGACGCTAATTTCACCTTTAAGGTAGGTGATAAGGTATCCGACTCTGAGGATTTCAAGGTAGGTATCCGACAAATGACCTTCAATGAGAATAATAGTATCTTGAGTCTCTTTATCAATGGTCGTCGTTTTATCGGTCGTGGCGGTAACTGGGGATTTGGTGAGTCTAATCTGAATTACCGGGGTCGTGAGTACGATATCGCCGTGGCTTACCATGCCGATATGAACTTTACGATGATGCGTAACTGGGTAGGACAGATTGGCGATAAAGAATTATATGAGGCTTGCGACCGTCATGGTATCATGATCTGGCAAGATTTCTGGTTGGCGAATCCTTCCGACGGACCCGATCCTTATGATCCGGAGATGTTTATCGCCAATGCTGAGGATTATGTGAAACGTTTCCGTAACCATGCCTCTATCGGTATTTATTGCGGGCGCAACGAGGGCTTCCCGCCGGAGCAGATCGACAAGGCTTTACGCCGTATCGTGAAAGAGGATCATCCGGGCTTACATTATATCTCCAGCTCGGCGGATGAGGTGGTAAGTGGCCATGGTCCGTACCGTGCGCTTCCTGTTAAAGAATATTTTAGCTTGAAGAATGGTAGTGATAAGTTCCATAGTGAGCGGGGTATGCCTAACGTGATGAATTACGAGAGCTTGGTTCGTACTTTCTCTCCGGAAGCGCTTTGGCCGCAAAACGCTCAATGGGGACAACACGATTATACGATGGAAGGCGCCCAGTCTTGCGCTTCTTTCAACGCTATCATCGAAAAGGGCTTTGGCAAGCCGAACAACGCCAAGGAATTCGCCGATCTGGCTCAGTGGGTAAACTATGATGGTTACCGGGGTATGTTCGAATCGAGAAGCTTGAACCGTAAGGGATTATTGCTGTGGATGACGCATCCGGCATGGCCTTCTATGGTATGGCAGACTTACGATTATTATTTCGAGCCTACCGCCGCTTACTTTGGTTGCAAGAAGGCCTCCGAGCCTCTGCACATTCAATGGAATCCGGTTACGGACGAGATCGAGGTAGTGAACTATAGCGCCGGCGTACGTAATGGTTTGACGGCAAAGGCTCAAGTCATCAATATGGACGGTTCTATTTCATGGGAAAACGAGGTTTCCGTGGATAGTAAGGAAGATACGACCAACAAATGTATGAAACTGGATTTCCCAGCTAGCGTATCCAGCGCTCATTTCGTCAAGTTGACGTTGACAGAGAATGGCAAGATCGTATCGGATAACTTCTATCTGCGTGGCGTAGAGGAAGGCAATTACCAAGCTCTGCGTGAGATGCCAAAGGTTACTTTACGATCCAACGTGGCAACCAATAAGGGTAATGACGGTACTTGGACCGCTATCGCTACCTTAGAGAATACTTCATCCACCCCGGCTCTGATGATCCGTGTGAATGTAGTGGGCGAGAAGGATGGCGAGCAATTCCTCCCGATGTTCTATAGCGACAACTATTTCTCCTTGCTTCCGGGCGAGAAGAAAGAGATCAACATCCATTGGAAAGATGTAGATACGAGAGGCGAGACCCCGAAGGTGGTTATCTCCGGATATAACGTGAACTAGTTAGCTAGGCTGATACCGATAAAAAATCCAACCATTCTCCGATATGATAGGAGAGTGATTGGATTTTTTGCGTTATTCTTTTCTTTATAACTTGATATAAATCTTCTTCTTATACAAGAAATATCCCGGTATCCAGTTTAATACCACGAAGAAGATAGCCCATGCTAATGAGCCTCCGAAATCGCCGAATATCGGCCTGAACAGATCCATATACATAAAGGCGGAGATACCGCTCATTCCCAGCAATACGGCCAATATATCCCCTTGTACATACAGATACAACGGGTTGATACCGAACGACTCAAAGAATAACGTCCATTTCTTCTTCCCGTTTATGTCGATGATCCAGATTAATAAAGCGAGGAATAAGGAGGCGAATCCGCAAGTTACCAAGACGAACGTACTACTCCATATCTTCTTATTGATCGGACAGCCGTAACTCAATAAGAAACCGGCAAAAAGAATAATCGTACCGAAAATGAAGATATTACGGATAATCAACTCATTGTTCTTTTTACAATCCTGTATTACCTTTCCTACGTAGAAACCGAGTAATACATGCGCTATGCTACCGATGCAGCTCAAGAGCCCTTCTGGATCAAAGGCGATCCGTGTACCATCTGCCATATCATCGTGATACATATGCGATGTACCGAATAAAGTTCTGTCCACGATCGCTATAATGCTATCCTCCGACATTTCCATACTATGCGTGAAACCTAGTAATACCCAGTAAAATATCAATATACCAGCGGCTACCTGCAAAATATACTTATGATTAATCGCTAATCCTATCAACGACCCGAAGCCGTATGCCAGCGCCAACCTTTGCATCACCCCAAGGATACGTAAATTCTGGAAATCGGTAAATCCATTGTAGCAAACATGCCCGAACAGATTCAGCCCTAATCCCACGAGGAATATCAATACCGTGCGTCTCAATACTTTCGTCACGCTTTCTTTCGACAGCTTGAAGTTATATTTCCGAAGTGAGAAAAACATGGAGACCCCCATGATGAACATAAAGAACGGAAATACCAAATCGGTGGGAGTGAGGCCGTTCCAACGTGCATGCTCTAAAGGCGTATATACATACTTCCATGACCCGGGGTTGTTTACCAAAATCATCCCCGCAATCGTAATTCCCCTCATCACGTCGAGGGATAGCAATCTTCCGGATTGTTGTGCCATATTGATAGTAGATTAAAAAGTTACCAATGAAAGCCCAAAGATAATGGAATTTCCTACAATATCCCTGCCTTCGGGAATACTGTTTTTAGTATATTGAAAATCAGATGTATAAAAACATGTACATGTTTTAGGAAAAACACGTACGTCTTTTTTCGGAAACACGTACGTGTTTTTCCAAAAGATGATGGAGATATCCAAGCGATAATAATTTTATACAATAAGCCTAATAATCAATTATTCTTTAAGGTTTGATAAAAAATATGCCTATCTTGCGTATGGAGTCTAAATACAAGAACCGATGAGGCATTTGCTTATTCTGATATTACTATTATCCACGCTCTCTTTTATAGGTTGTAAGGATGAGAGCGAGGCTACATCTCTGATTGATCGTGCGGAATCCTTGTTGAAATCCGATCCGGATAGTTCCCTTATCCTATTGGATAGCATAGCCGTGCCCGATAATTTGAGCGATAAATTATTGGCTCGTTGGTGTATGCTGTATGGTAGAGTAGCGGATACGCTGTACACGGATCTGCCCTATGTGCAACAATTGCGTCGTGCGCAAGCCTATTATGAGGCTCATGGGACGAAGCAAGAACAAGCGAAAATAGGTTTGTACCTAGGGCGTTCGTATGTGGAAGATAAGGAGAATGAGAAGGCGATGAAGGTTTATTTGCAGGCGTTGGATATCGCTTTGCGTTGTAAGGACTATAATCAAGCCGGATATATTTGTAGCTATATGGGGGATCTGTATGATTTTAAGGGTGATTATCTGTTAGGAAAGGACAAATATAAGGAAGCGGAATCTTATTTTCGAAAAGCGGGTAATATGCGAAGTTCGGCTTTCGCCTTGCGGGATGTGGGAAGAATGTATGCGTTTTCGGATTCTTTGGATATAGCGTTAATTTTTTTGTTGAAAGCGGATACTATTATAGTTGAAGTAGGTGACTCTTCTGATATAGGGACTATATATAATGGAATAGGAAATATTTATAATATGTTAGGTAATAAAGAGTTAGCTAAATCGTATTTGTGGAAAAATGTCAATATGTCAGATTTTGATGACGCACCAAGTTACAGGACATTGGCTGGTATATATATAGAAGAAGGCGATTTTAAGAATGCACGTATTTGTTTGGAGAAAGCAAGTGTACCTAGTTTTAATGATATGACCCGTTTTTCGGTACTTTATGGTTATTCTTTGTTAGAGAAAGCGGAGGGTAATTGGGAAAAGGCTTGGTTTTACTTGGATGAATATAACAGTGCCTCAGATTCGATCTTGACGATACGAAATAGGGAAAACATAATAAAAATAGAAAAGGAATATGAGCATTTAAAAATATCATTGGAAAATATGCGATTAAGATCGGATAAACAAAAGTATTTTATCTATTGGGTAATATCTGTATCTATTCTTTTAATATTATTATGGGTCTTTCAAATACGAATTGATAGAAAAAATAAAAGACTTCTTAAGCAGGAAATCGATTTGTCGAATAAGAGTAATGAATTATTCAGACTACGGGATAATTTACGTAACAAACAAGATAGATTAGAGGCTTTATCTATTCAATTGTCTGAAAAAAATGAAAAACTGAATGAACTTGATTCAAGAGAGAAACTGGAGAAAGAATATGAACAAATAAAAAAAGAAGAGGAAACCCTCGTCCTTCGGATAGCGGAACGGCGTAAGGATCTATTCTTATCATCCGCTATAGCCAAGAAAGTAATCAAGCTATCCCAAAAAGTAGTACCGGGAGCTACCAAATCTCCACTATCAGAAAAAGACTGGCAAAATATTATTACGCAAGTGAATGAGGTTTATCCTTTTTTAGCGGATCGACTCGCTGCGTTTAATTTATCTGCCGCCGAATTGCGTTATTGTTATTTGAGCTTGTTGGGTTTGGATTCGATAGGTGAATCTATCCTGTTACATATCCAGCCGGATTCGGTAAACAAGCGTCGGCAGCGTGTACGCCAAAGGCTGGGAATCATAGCGAAAGAGCTTGATTTATGTGCTTATCTTATTAATAGCGTACAATAGATTGATAAACAATAGCTTCTATTAATATTGGCTTTACCCTTTGTCCTGCTAGTTGATTTATAATCAATTAAATATTAGTTGATTATGAATTTCGTTTGTCGCTTATTATTTAGCGTTATATTTGCTTGTTTCTTCTATAGGCTTGATCTTTACGTTGAAAAAATAAAAACGAAATGAGACAGCTTAAATTGTTATTAGCGGCAATAGCTTTATTATGGGCTATGCCATGTTGGGGTAAGCCTATAGATCTACATGGTAAATGGGAACATAAGAAAAAATCCATTCCAATAGGTTTGCCAATGGATGCATCGATTGAGGAGGCTAATAGAGAACTGATAGTAAACTTTCACGAGGATCTTGGTGATGTATGTGTTATCGTCACTAGTTCTACGGGAGAAGTGATCTATAATGAAAAGGTACAAACGAGTACTATGCCATATTTAGTAATACCTCTAAAAGTAAGAGATCAAGAAAAAGGAGTATTACATATAATGAATGATTATA
>OHQL01000297.1_pt1 | contig 28390 bp, 26 predicted proteins | sample 1578151 | NCBI WGS metagenome assembly OHQL01 (sample SAMEA3879519, study PRJEB24766) | human gut metagenome | biome: human-associated habitat; feature: feces | place: USA | collected 1985/1987 | reverse complement strand
GTAACCATTGCAGTGATTGGAGCAGTTGGAGGAACCGGTTATTATTATCGTGACAATGTGATAGATGTGGCAACAGAGGCATTTGATGTAGTTGCAGAGAAGATTCCGTTTTTACAGTCGGGAAAATCGGATGATAAAGTGTATGTTGAAAAAGTTTCCAAGATTATGAATACATATACAGGAAACACCAACCGGTATAATGGTGTTGTGGAGTCACAGGACAGTTATGAGGTAAATGTGGATTCGTCACGTACCATCAAAGAGATTCTTGTAAAAGTGGGGGATGAGGTAGAAGAGGGGCAGACACTTGTCACCTATGATACCAGCGAACTTGAGATGCAGGTGAAACAGGCAAAACTTGAACTCGAGGGAATCCAGAATGAGATTGACAGTTCCAATAAAAAGATAGCCACATTGACCGATGAATTAAATAAAACGACAGATGAGGACGATAAATTTTCACTGACGACAGATATTCAGTCGGAGGAAAATTCCATCGAGGAGAATAAACTTGATCTTGAGAGCAAGAACCTTGAAATATCAAAATATGAAGACCAGATCGATGCATCGTCTGTTGTCAGCAAAAAATCCGGCGTGGTAAAGGAAATCAACGAGAACGGTACAGACAGTAATGGCAATAATGCTGCGTTTATGACGATTCTTCAGACAGGTGAATACCGTGTAAAAGGAAGTATCGATGAGCAGAATGTATGGATGATCTCAGATGGACAGGCGGTCATCATACGTTCGAGGGTGGATGAAAGTCAGACATGGAATGGAACGATTTCAAAGATTGATACAGATAACGTGCAGAAAAGTGATGACGATTCATCTTCAGACAGTAGTGTCTCTGCAACAAAGTACCCGTTTTATGTGGAACTTCCATCTGCAGAGGGACTGCTGTTAGGACAGCATGTATATATTGAACTTGACGAAGGTCAGGACGATCAGCAGAAAGAAGGAATCTGGCTGTATTCCAACTATGTTGTTCAGGATGACAGCGGTGCTTATGTCTGGGCGGCAAATGATAAGAAACGTCTGGAAAAACGTTATGTAGAACTTGGTGAATACGATGAAGATCTTGCAGAGTATGAGATTTTATCCGGACTTTCACTGGACGACTATATCACATGGCCGATGGAAGGACTCTATGAGGGTGTAACGACCGTGACAGATGTGAGCGAGGTCGATTATTCTTCGCCTCTTTATAATCAGGATGGCACCGAGATGCTTGATTATGGCACTGAGATGCTTGATTACGGTACGGAGATGATGTATGAAAACGGAATGTACGACACGGAAATGATGATCGATAATGGTATGCAGAATTATGTAAATGGCGATATGGAAGATGGATCAGGTTATGATGGAGCTGACGATGGCGATTCTGCGGATGATGCGGAATATGATGACTCTGATTACGATGATTCTGACTATGAGGATTCTGATGATTCCTATGATGATTCCAATGATATGGAGGTAGGGGAATGATACTGAATCTGCAGAATATTTACAAGGATTATCAGCAGGATAAGCTGGTCGTTCCGGTATTAAAAGATGTCTGTCTTACCGTGGAAGAGGGAGAGTATGTTGCGATCATGGGACCGTCCGGTTCCGGAAAGACAACACTTATGAATATCATAGGCTGTCTGGATAAGCCGACGAGCGGGACTTATGAGCTGGCAGGAGAGGACGTCTTAAAGTTAAAAGACAAGCAGCTGTCAGATTTAAGACTGCGCAGTATCGGGTTTGTATTTCAGAGTTTTCATCTGATGCCGAGAGAGACTGCGGTGGAAAATGTATCACTGCCGCTTAGTTATGCCGGCGTGAAAAAAAAGGAGCGCAGGGAGCGTGCAATCAAAGCACTGGAACGTGTCGGACTTGGTGACAGGGTGGACTTTCGTCCGACGCAGCTTTCCGGTGGACAAAAACAGAGGGTTGCGATTGCGAGAGCAATGGTCAATAATCCAAAGATCTTACTTGCGGATGAACCTACCGGAGCACTTGATTCCAAGTCAGGAGAGCAGATCATGGAACTGTTCCAGAAACTCAATGAAGAGGGTGTTACGATCGTTATGATCACACATGATCCGCATATCGCATCCAATGCAAAACGCATGGTGAAAATCATTGACGGGGAGATTTTTGAGGGCGATGAAAAGGAGGATGCATCATGAAATTAAAAAAAGTAATCGCAGTCATTGTCGTACTTGCCGTCACTGTTGGTGCAGTCACCGGAGGAATTTATGGTTATAAGTCGTATCAGAAGAAGAATCTGGTGGCAGAAGTACAGTCTGTTTCCAGTTTAAACTATGGATATTATGGGAACTCTGAAACAAGCTATGGTGTTGTGACGAATGATTCTTCCCAGGAAGTATATTTAGATGATTCCAACAAAGTGCAGGAGGTTTATGTTTCAAAAGGCGATACAGTGAAAGAGGGAGATCCGCTGATCCAGTATGATACATCGGAGGCAGAGATCGATATCCAGAGGAAAAACCTTGAGATCAGTACAACAGAAAACAGTCTTGCGAAGGCACAGCATTCTTTAGAGTCATTAAAAAACACAAAACCGGTGGATAAGACACGGCCTTCTACTGCCAGTACTGCATCCTCGTACATAAATAAAAAGCTGCAGGAATTAGAGCAGAAGAAAGCCTACATAGAGTCACTGCCGGAAAAGGATGCGAAGGATAACCGCATTTATAATTATGTGACGGAAGATTCGGAGCCATATAATAAAGACACGGCAGATGGGACAGCAGAGAATCCTTACATTTATTATTGTAATAAAGATGTTTTTGCATATGGAAGTTTTTACAATTCGCTGCGGCCGCAGAAAAAATCAGATGGCACCTATACGGATGGAAAATATGTAAAGTTTATTATCTGCAAAAAAGACAGCGATGGGAAAATGGTGTTTGAAAGTGTGGAAACAGGAGATGAAGTGGTGGATGACAGTACTGAGTCGAATGGTGACACAAAAGAAGTTACAGTACAGAAATATGAGCCTGTGGCAGATGACAGTATTTCACCGAATGTAAAAGATGTCGATGGAAGTACCATGCCTATGGACTATGATAAAAGCCGGTCCTGGTATGTTTTTTCAGGAGAAGAAGTTGGAAAAAGTATTCAGGATTATCTGGATGAACTTGAGAATGAAGATAACTGGAACGATGAAGATGACTGGGAAGAGCCGGAAGGATATACCGAAAAAGAACTTGCAGAGGCAATCAATGACAAAGAATCAGAAGTAAAAAAACTGGATATACAGCTTCGCAAGTTAAAACTGGAGCTGGAAACGTTACAGGACAGCATCAATGATGGTGTGGTTTATGCAAAACTTGATGGTGTTGTGAAATCTGTGGGAGATCCGGATCAGAAACAGGATGATGGGAATGCCTTTCTTGTGGTAACCGGGGATGACGGACTGTACGTGAGCGGTACGATCAGCGAACTTTTGTTAGATGAAGTCAAACCGGGAACGGTTGTTACCGCAAATTCATGGGAATCAGGAATGACATTTGAGGCAACCGTAACGAGCGTATCGGATTATCCTGTGAGTGGCAATTCCTGGGGAGAAGGAAATCCGAATGTTTCTTATTATCAGTATACTGCATATATGGAAGACAGTTCTGCACTGAAAAATGGAGAATATGTGGATCTTGCAATTCAGACAAATCAGTCAGAAACAGGCGGAATTTACCTTGATAAGGCATATGTGAGACAGGAAGATGGAAAATCATATGTTATGATCGCGGATGAGAGTGATCATCTGAAAAAACAATATGTTGTAACCGGAAAAACAGTATATGGTACTGCAGTTGAGATCAAATCAGGACTGACAGAGGATGACAGGATCGCCTTCCCTTATGGAAAGACAGCAGTCGAGGGAGCAGCAGTAACAGAGGATGAAAGTATTGAATATTAATCAGGAGGAACAGGATGTTTGAGAATATAAGATTATCTTTTCAGGGAATCTGGTCCCACAAGATGCGTTCCTTTCTGACCATGCTTGGAATTATCATAGGTATCGCAGCGATCATTGCGATCGTATCGACGATCAAAGGAACGAATGAACAGATCAAAGAAAACCTGATCGGCTCCGGAGAGAATACAGTGGAAGTGTCTCTTTATCAGGGCGAGTGGGAATACGAGATGGATTACAACGGAGTACCGCAGGGAGTGCCGCTTGTAACAGACGATGTCATGAGTGACATTAAAGATCTTGACCATGTAGTAAATGCTTCTGCTTATTTAAGCAGACAGGATTACAGCGGAGTGTATCATTTAAATACTGCTTTTTCCGGTGGATATGTGCGCGGAATCGATAACAGTTATTTTGATACCTGCAATTACATTATGAAAGAGGGACGTGCTTTTACGGATGAGGATTTCAAAAAGTATAAGAAAGTAGCTATATTGGATACGGATTCCGCAAATGCCCTGTTCCAGGGAGAAGATTCGGTCGGAAATACGATCGAGATCCAGAAAGAGCCTTATACGGTAATTGGAATCGTGACAAAGGCGAAGGTGTTCGAGCCGGTCATCAATTCCATTGATGATTATTATACCTATGCACAGGATACGGCAGGTTCTATTTATATTCCAAATACGACCTGGCCGATCATCTATCAGTATGATGAACCGCAGAATGTTGTGATCCGTGTGGACAGTACCGATAATATGACATCCGCAGGAAAAGCATGTGCAGATGTGCTCAATAATTATCTGTCACCGAAAGATGATACGATCCAGTATAAGGCAAAGGATCTTTTAGAGCAGGCACAGCAGATACAGGAACTCAGCAGTTCAACAAATACGATGCTGATCTGGATCGCTGGAATTTCCCTGATCGTCGGTGGTATCGGTGTCATGAATATCATGCTGGTATCCGTCACGGAGCGTACACAGGAAATTGGATTAAAAAAGGCGATCGGTGCAAGAAAGTCAAAAATCCTGAATCAGTTTTTGACGGAGGCAGCGGTGCTTACGAGTTTAGGCGGTGTGCTTGGTGTGATCGTCGGTATTATATTAGCGGAGATCATTTCCTATGTGACAACGATGCCGGTTGCGATCAGTATTCCGGCAGCGATCGGTTCTGTACTGTTTTCCATGGTCATCGGTATCGTATTCGGAGTTTTCCCGTCCTATAAGGCTGCAAACTTAAATCCGATCGACGCATTGCGCCACGAATAAGCACTTTGACAGCGGTGCAGATCTGAAATGGAGATTAACGTGAAAAAAATCGTGATGTTTGAAGGGGGCGTGGAGACGCTCGCATATTTCTCAAAACAGATGGCAGAACAGTTTGTAAAAATGGGATATGCAGTGTTCTTCTACAACCTGAAAGATGAAAAGGGAAGTGCCAAAAGGCTGAGAAAATTTATAAAACCCGGTGAGACCGTGATGATCACGTTCAATTTTCAGGGACTCGAAAAGGAAGATGGCGTTTACAGTGAAAAAAGCGGTTATGTGTGGGATGAGTATAAGATCCCGTGTTACAATATAGCGGCGGATCATCCTTACTATTACGATAACCGCCTGCATGATCTGCCTAAAGGATATCATCACATCAGCATTGACCGGAAACAGGAGGCATATTTCTTAAAATATTATCCCGAATATCAAAGTTTTGGATTTCTTCCGTTAGCGGGAACCGGGCTTGACGGGGCACTTGAGGTACCTTATGAAAAACGGGATATCGATGTGATCATGACCGGAAATTATACACCGCCTTCGTTTTTTGAACAGCATATCAACTGGATCAATGATGAGTATGCGGCGTTTTACCGCGGGATCATTGAGGAATTATTAGAAAAGACGGACCAGACAGTTGAGGAGGCAGCACTGCGCCACTGTGAGCGGGAGATGGGAGAAGTTGCACCGGATGATTTCCGGCTTGTGATGCACAAGATGATCTTCATTGATCTGTATGTCCGCAACTACTGGCGCGGAATGGTCATAAAGACACTGGCAGAGGCGGGAATCACCGTGGATGTCATTGGAAAAGGCTGGGAGGAACTTGAATGTTCTGCCATGCAGAATGTGAGGATCCATCCGCAGACTGATTCCCTGACTTGCTTAGAGCAGCTTTCGCACGCAAAGATCTCGGTCAATGTGATGCCGTGGTTTAAGGACGGTGCGCATGACCGTGTGTTTAATTCCATTTTAAACGGGGCAGTCTGTGTCTCGGATACCAGCCGGTACCTCAGTGAAGAGTTAAAAGAGGGTGAGGGTGTTTCCTATTATGATCTGAAGCATTTAGAGCAGCTCCCGGTAAAAGTCAAAGACCTGCTGGCAGATGAAAAGCAGATGAGAGACATTGCCATGCGGGGAGTGGAAAAGACAGCAGAAAAGCATACCTGGGCACAGCGTGCAATAGAGCTGGAAGAAAAAATCAGGGTATATTAGACTTGCATTACGGAAATAATGAGTGTATAATAACGTCAGAAATTGGCAGTGATGGAAGCTGCGGCAGCAGGAATGTTTCAGAGAGCCGGTGGATGGTGAGAACCGGTACAGGAAAATGCCTTTCCACTTCCGGAGTCAGTGATGAAAGTCACGGGGTCGTATCCCATAGCATACGAATCGAGAGGTCATTGCAAAAGGATTTCCACAAAAAGCTTTGGATAAGAATGCTGCAGTGACAAGATGGGTGGCAACGCGGAAGAGTGATTTATAGCCTTTCGTCCCATGTGCAGGATGGCACACAGGGCGGAAGGCTTTTTGTGTTATCAGGAAAAATGTCAGACAGAGATTTGCTGTCCGGCAAAATCAGAAATTTACAAAAAGAAGCGGCAGGTTCCGCAGAAAGAGGAGAACGATGATCGATTTAAAATTTTTAAGAGAGAATCCGGAAGTTGTAAAACAGAACATTAAAAATAAGTTTCAGGATCACAAACTTCCGTTAGTAGATGAGGTAATTGAACTTGATGCAAAGGCAAGAGCTGTACAGCAGGAAGCAGACGATTTGCGTGCAAGCAGAAATAAACTGTCAAAACAGATCGGACAGCTGATGGGACAGGGCAAAAAAGATGAGGCAGAGGCAGTAAAAGCACAGGTAAATGCCAATGCAGCACGTCTTGCAGAGTTAGAGGAGCAGGAAAAAGAACTGCAGGAGAAAGTAACCAGGATCATGATGACGATCCCGAACATCATCGATCCGTCCGTACCGATCGGAAAAGATGACAGCTGCAATGTAGAGATCGAAAAATTTGGCGATCCGGTCGTACCGGATTTCGAAATCCCATATCACACAGACATCATGGAGCGTTTCAATGGTATTGATCTTGATGCGGCAGGAAAAGTTGCAGGAAACGGTTTCTATTATCTGATGGGTGATATCGCGCGCCTTCATTCTTCAGTGATTTCCTATGCGCGTGATTTCATGATCGACCGTGGATTTACTTATGTCATTCCGCCGTTTATGATCCGAAGCAACGTTGTTACGGGCGTTATGAGCTTTGACGAGATGGATGCGATGATGTACAAGATCGAGGGCGAGGATCTCTATCTGATCGGTACTTCCGAACATTCCATGATCGGTAAATTCATCGACACGATTAACGACGAAGAAAAACTTCCATACACACTGACTTCCTACTCTCCATGTTTCCGTAAAGAGAAAGGTGCACACGGTATCGAGGAGCGTGGTGTATACCGTATCCACCAGTTCGAGAAACAGGAGATGATCGTGGTCTGCAAACCGGAAGAATCTAAGATGTGGTATGATAAATTATGGCAGAACACGGTAGACTTATTCCGCAGTCTGGATATCCCGGTTCGTACTTTAGAGTGCTGCTCCGGTGACCTTGCTGACTTAAAGGTAAAATCCTGTGATGTTGAGGCATGGTCTCCAAGACAGAAGAAATACTTTGAGGTCGGAAGCTGCTCGAACTTAGGAGATGCACAGGCAAGACGTTTAAAGATCCGTGTGAAAGGTTCCGATGGAAACAAATATTTTGCACATACCTTAAACAACACGGTTGTTGCACCGCCTAGAATGCTGATCGCATTTTTAGAGAACAACTTAAATGAGGACGGAAGCGTCAATGTACCGAAGGCATTACAGCCGTACATGGGCGGAAAAGAGAAACTGGTTCCTTTGAAATAAGAAGAAACAGCTGTGGGGACGAGATCCTGAAACAGTGAAAAATATAAGTTATAACAAAAGAAGTGTATGTTCGGTGATTTCCGACATACACTTCTTTGTTTATGACAATAGAATGATTAGCATTTCTCCGGTTCCGGATAATCTACACCGAAAGTTTCAACGGTAACAGTTTTCATGCGCTGTGGCTCTAATGGTCTGTCACTGTAATCAGTTGCTGTCTCTGCAATCTTATTTACGATATCCATTCCCTCAGTGATCTTGCCGAAAGCCGCATAAGCTCCATCTAAATGTGGAGAAGTTTTGTGCATGATGAAAAACTGGCTGCCGGCGGAATCCGGATGCATAGCTCTTGCCATGGATAAAACGCCCTCTGTGTGTTTCAGGTCATTTTTGAAACCGTTCTGGGAAAACTCACCTTTGATGTCATAGCCAGGCCCACCCATGCCGGTTCCGTCCGGGCATCCGCCCTGGATCATGAATCCTTTGATCACGCGGTGGAAGATCAGTCCGTCATAATAACCGCTTTTAATTAAACTGATGAAGTTGTTGACAGTATTCGGGGCGATTTCCGGATACAGTTCCGCTTTCATGATATCGCCATTTTCCATTTCAATCGTAACGATTGGATTTGCCATAATTGCGTACCTCTTTTCAAAATAATAGTGCCTGCAGATGCTTGTAACATCATTACAGGATACCGCTTTATTGTAGCCGAAAAAAAACGAGTAGTAAAGTAAATAATTTAAGAAAATCTTTGCTTGAATTAAGACTTCTTACAGGGTAACATAATATAGAGAAGTTTCGTACGAAAATGGGATAAGATATTTTACGATATAAAACAGTTCAGAATTGGGAGGATTGGATATTTGGGTCGTCAGAAAAGAAAGGAGTACGCATTTTATGCAGTGTTAGCCGGAACATTTCTGCTGATCACAGGAGCGTATGGTTCCGGTGAAAAGTCTGTGCAGCAAAATGCGAAAGAGATGGGAGCGGTGGCAGAGAAGGCAGTCGCCGAACCGGAGTATGTGCCGGCAGTCAGACTGTATGCCGGGATTTTTACAAAATTAGACGGGGAAGAGTATGCCGTGATCGAAAAAAATAAGGACATTCTGGTGGCTGCCGCAAACCGGGGATATTTTGATGAGTCGGATGTTTATTCATTTTTACAGGGACCAAAGTCCTGGGGAGAGGGACGGGCATGGTCCGGTGAATGGAGCAATCAGTATGTGCGCGGCAACTATTTTGGCAATTTCGGGTGCGGATTGTGCTGTATGGCAAATATATACAGTACATTTTCAGGTCATACCTGTTCGCCGTGGGACATGTTTTTGTATGCAAGAGAGGTCTCCGGTTACACACCGACGAAAAAGATCGGTGCGATCGGCTGGGGCGATATGAAAACTGTCATGCGCAAATGTGGATTTGATGCGGAACTATACACAAAGCCGCAGGATTACGAAACTTTTCGGGATCAGGTCAGATCTGCAAAGAGTGTAGTTGTTCTGGTCAGCAGCCATGATGACAATACTTATTGGAAAAAGACGGGTGGTCATTATGTAAATATCAGTCTTTATAAGGAAGATACCGATGAAGTGTTTCTTGCAGACCCGGCGGATCCGGATGGAAACCGGAATTATATACCGCTGCGCTATGTATATGATGCTTTAAAAACAGTCAGTAAATATCAGTATTTGCTGGTAAATGGATATTCCGAGGAACAGAACCAGTGGAAACAGGATGGAATTGATGAGGCGTGGGTTGCACCGTGAGAATGACATCTGTTATAATGGCGGTAAGTTTGTGAAAAGTGAATTTTGGTTACAGATTTTGTTAGAATGGAGAAGATATGAATCAGGAAGAAAGAAGGCAGAAAAGACAGGATGAGTTCAAACATGCAGCAGTGGTGGTTACCGTATTTGTACTGGTCTTGGCAGTAATGATCATTGGGGCGGCAGCTGCCCTGCATAAGTTTTTGCCAAAGGGCACAAAGGAAGTAAAGACACCGGACACACAGAGCACGGAAATTTCAGATGATACACAGACATCACAGAATGGAAGTGACGTGGCAGAACCTGTCGTGGACCCGTTAGATGAGCAGGCAGCGCAGATTGTATCAGGGATGGCCTTAGAGGATAAGGTGGCGCAGATGTTTGTCATAACACCGGAAGCGCTGACGGGATATACCAGTGTGACGGCGGCCGGAGATACGACCAAAACAGCATATGAAAGCAGACCGGTCGGAGGTCTGATCTATATGGCAGACAATCTTCTCAGTACAGAACAGACGACAGAAATGCTTACCAATATGCAGAACATTGCAATGGAGCGGACGGGACTGCCGGCATTCTTAAGTGTGGACGAGGAAGGCGGAACGGTTGCAAGAGTAGCGGCAAATGAAGCATTTGGCGTGACAAATGTTGGAAACATGAGTGATATCGGTGCGGCTGGTGATGCGCAGAAAGCATACGATGCCGGCGTTACGATCGGAACCTATTTAAAACAGCTTGGCTTTAATGTGGACTATGCGCCGGTAGCAGATGTTCTCACCAATCCGGGTAATACAGCGATCGGAACCAGATCGTTTGGTTCCGATGCGTCTATGGTGGCAGATATGGTCATAAAAGAACTTGAGGGACTAAGCAGTCAGGGCGTTTTCGGCGCAGTAAAACATTTTCCAGGTCAGGGAGGTGTCTCCGGGGATTCCCATGATGGAGCGGTGACGTTGGACAAGTCCTTAGAAGAATTGATGCAGACGGAACTTGTTCCATTCCAGAAAGCGCTGGAAAACGGTGTATCGTTTGTGATGGTCGGACACATTTCCGTTCCACAGGTAGTCGGGGATAACACACCGGCATCCCTGTCACAGATGATGGTGAGTAATGTGCTGCGGGAGCAGCTCGGCTATCAGGGGATCGTGATCACGGATGCCATGAATATGGGTGCAATTACCGGAACTTACACAGCAGACCAGGCAGCAGTCATGGCAGTCAATGCAGGCGTGGATATGATCTTAATGCCGCAGGATTATGAGACAGCATATAATGGACTGCTTCAGGCGGTACAGGATGGAACGATTACGGAGGAACGCATCGACGAATCTGTGGAGCGCATTGTAAAAGTGAAGCTGCAGATGCAGTAAACTAAACTTTACAAACAACGAAAAAAATAGGATAATAGTAATAAAATTTACATATGAGATACGAATGGGGAATACGACATGGAAATAAAGCGCGTAGGAGAAAATAAAATCAGATGTGCCTTGACCGAGGACGAGATCCGGGAGATGGGATTTGATATTGATGAGATCATTGGCAATGGAGAAGCAACACAGAAGTTTATGCGTGTTGTTTTAAAAATCGTGGAGGAACAGGAGAATATCAGCCTTGAAAATATTTCTCCGATGGTAAAAGCAGAGCTGCTTTCCGATCACAGCATGGCAATCACATTTGGCGGAGATTCCGATCTGAGTTTTCAGCAGCTGATGGATGCGATTTCGGATCTGGTTGGGCAGATGACACCGGAGAAAATGCAGGAGTTTAGAAACCTGAGCAAAGAAGAACGTCAGGGAGTGTTAGACGCATTCTTAGACCAGAAGAAGGACACACAGGAACAGAGAGTAGCAGAAGAGAAACAGGAAAAAGAAAATAAAAAGAAGCCATCAAAACAACAGAAAGAGCTGAAAAAACGGCAGATGATCTGCGCACTCAGGTTCTTTGATTTGGATGAGGCATCACGCATGGGAAGAGCTTGTTTTGAGGAGATTTTTCCAAAGAGCAGCCTTTACCGGTTAGAGGGTGCATACTATCTGATCATGGACTTTTCGAAGTTCTCGAGGGACGAAATGAGGGCGTTTGCATTCGGTGCAGTCGAGTACGATGCGGGCAGAATTTCAGAGATAGGACAAATTTCCTATATCCGTGAACACGGAGATTGTATTGTTAAAAAAGAGGCGCTGCAAACGCTGATGGCGTTGTAACAAATGAATAAAAGATAGTTTGTAAATAGGCAAAATAGGAAAATCCATCTTTAAAATTTGGTGAAATTGCCGAACAAGTTGAGGTCCTAAATTTTACCAGATATGCTATTATGTCATAGGTGCGTGCACGGCATCTGGTTATACTTATGACAAAAGATCTATCATATTCAGGTAGGTCAGAGATGACAGTATAGAATAAGAGCAGGAGATGGAGAGGCGTTATGAGCAGAGAGCAGCTTTTGGAACTCGAAGACATGAAAAGGGGACTTTTAGTACAGGCATATCGCATGAAACAGGAGTGCCCGCATATGTCGCCAGTGGGATTAGAGCATGAAATGTATGTGGCTATTATGGCAGAGGTAAGAGATATTACAGCCAGAATACAAAGGTCTGCAGAAGCATAGCGGAACAAAAAAGTAAATATTGTATGAATGATACAAAAGAAGGATCAGTCAATGGAATGAGGTACGTTGGCTGATCCTTCTTTTGTGTCGAAAAAAAGAGTCTGTTTTACATATTGACTGAAAAAATAGCGGAAATAATGCCTTGCTATCAGATTAAGAAATGAATATAATTAATATATCAGTAATTTTTGGGGAACGTAATAGACAGCAGAAAGGATACGGGGGTTATTCATGAATGAGATCATTACGAAACTTGATGAGATCGAAAAGAAGGCAGAGTCAATTCTGACGGAGGCAGCTGCAGAAAAAGAAAAGATGTTAAAACAGTTAGAATTTGATAAACGTGAGATGGATGGACGATATACTTCCATGAGACAAAAACAGGAAGAAGAGATAAAACAGCAGCTTTTATCCGAAGCTGAGACTAAAATTACACGGCAGAGAGAACATTATGAAGCGGCAAAAAGACGGTTAGAAGAGGATTTTGCGCAGAAGAAGGATTCTCTTGCGGAGGAGATTTTTGAGAGCATTATAAGTCCCTGATGTGTGCGTGGCGGGTGGCAGAGAAGAAAAAGCAGCGTGACGGAATGGGGGAAGAAGATGGCAGGAGGACTGTTAGAGCACAGTGGTCTTGTGACAAAGACAAAAGCGATGCGTGCAAGACTGCTTGGTGCGGATGATTATACGGCAATTTCTGAATATGAGTCTGTGACAGACTTTATTGCTTTTTTGCGGGAGCAGCCTGCTTATGCGCCGGTATTTGAACGGCACGGGGAAGTGGCACACCGCGGTCAGGTGGAGGCGGTGATCCGGGATTCGCTGTATATGGATTACTGTAAGCTGTACCGGTTTTCCGGTGTACAGCCAAGAAGAGCATTGCAGTTTGTGTTTTCACGCTATGAGATCAATGTGATAAAAAACTGTCTGCAGTCTGCGATGGAGGGAAACGGGCGGGAGATCACCGTAAGCGGAGGATTTTTTGAACGGCATGCAGATTTTGACTTAAAAGCGGTGATGGCGGCAAACAGTGTGCAGGAGCTGATACAGGCGGTGACAGGAACGGAATATGAAAGCCTGTTAAAGGAATTAGAATCTGCAGCAGAAAAGAGTTATGCAGCTTATGCATTTGCACTTGATATTTATTATTATAAAAAAGTATGGAAAGAAATCACAAAGGTTTCCGATAAGGAGACAAGGCAGATCTTAGAACAGATTTTCGGGACAGAGATCGACTGGCAGAATCTGATGTGGATGTACCGTGCAAAGCGGTTTTATTCGATGGGAGAAGCGGATGTGAAAAAACACCAGATCCCGGTAAGCTACCGATTGAGATCTGCTGAGACGAAACGGCTTTTAGAGACGGAAACTGCAGAGCAATTTGTGGAATTTGTCCGGCAGACCGCATATTTTCGTGGAAAACAGGCGGTGCTAGAGCCGGAGGATGAACTGACGTGGGAGAGAGTCATGATAAGGACATATGAGAAAATATGCCAAAAGCATCCAATGTCCGTGGCACCAGTTCTGCGTTATCTGTATGAAAAAGAGCACGAGATCGATCTTTTAACGACGGCACTTGAAGGAATCCGTTACCGTATACCGCCGTATGAGATCCGTGATCTGATCTTTGCGATGTAAGTATAAGAATCATTGCGGTAGACACTGTGATGATGGGATGGAGGGGTGCAAGTGGTAGAGAAAATGAAGCTGCTTCATATCACCGGGCCGAAATATGATATCGACCGTGTGATGGAGCAGTACCTGAGCAGATATGAGATACATTTTGAAAATGCCGCATCCGGATTTGGTATATCCGGTCATGTGAGACCGTTTGCAGAGACAAATATCTACAAGGATGCATGCACAAAGGCACAGGCGTTGTGGGAACACTTAAAGGACGAGCCCGGTGGGGCAGCAGACTATGCCATGCCGGTAAAAATGGAGCCAGCGGAAGCGGAAAAAGTGGTGGAAGCGGCATACCGGCTGACAGATGAGATCGTGAAACGGCAGGAGGAAATGCGGAAGGAACGCATGGAGAATCAGAGCCTGATGGATCAGATCGCACCGTTTCGGCGGCTTGATTACGAATTTAAAAAAATTCTGGAATTTCAGTTTATCGCATTCCGTTTTGGAAGAATCGCAAGAGAGCATTATCAGAAACTCGAACGCTATATCCATGATACCGATCATGTATTATTTTATGAATGTGACAGTGACGAGGCATATGTGTGGGGCGGCTATTTTGTGCCAAGAGTCTACGCAAAAGAAGTAGATGCGGTGTGTCTGTCGTTTCATTTTGAGCGCATCTATATACCGGATTCTTTTGATGGAACACCGGAGAGTGCTTATCAGGAGGCATTGCAGAAAAAACAGGCATATGACGAGGAAGAGCAGAAGTTAAAAAAGCAGCTTCATGATACCTTGGAAAAACATGCCGGAAAGATCGCGGGTGCATGTGCCGCATTAGAGCATTACTGCAACAATTTTGATGTGCGTAAGTTTGCAGTCTGCACGACACCCGGAAGAAAGCCGGGAGAGCAGACCGAATACTACATTTTATATGGATGGATGAGCGCAGATGATGCCAGAAAATTAGAAAAAGAGACGGCGGAAGATTCAAAGATCCATGTGATGGAGGAGGATGTGGAGGAGCATATGTCCGTCAGTCCGCCGACAAAATTAAAGAATCCTGCGCTGTTTAAGCCGTTTGAGATGTTTGTGGAAATGTACGGACTTCCGGCATACCAGGAGATGGATCCAACCATATTTATTGCGCTTACCTACACGCTGATGTTCGGGATCATGTTCGGGGATGTCGGGCAGGGACTGTGCCTTTTGATCGGAGGATTTGTTTTTTACCGGATCAGGCACATGAACCTTGGAGCGATTTTATCGTTAGCCGGCATCTGGTCTACGGTATTCGGTTTTATGTATGGCAGCGTGTTTGGATTCGAGGATATCTTAAAGCCCGTGTGGATGCGTCCGATGGATAACATTATGACGACACTGATGTTAGCGATCGGATTTGGAATGTTTCTGATTCTGGCTGCGATGGTCTTAAATATCATCAATGCCGTGCGTGCGAAAGATGTGGGACGGATTCTTTTTAGTCCGAGCGGAGTCGCGGGTATTTTGTGTTACGGATGTGCGGTTTTATGCATTGTACTTTATGCATTTGAAAAACCGGTTCCGGCTACCGGCATTCTTGCTGGTTTTGTCGGAGTGCCGCTCATTGCAATCCTTTTGAAAGAACCGCTTACGAATCTGCTTGAACGAAAGAAAAAGCTGTTTCCGGAAGGCGAGAGCAAGGCGATGTTTTTTGTGGAATCTCTCGTGGAATTGTTTGATGTGGTATTAAGTTATGCGACGAACAGTATATCCTTTGTCCGTGTCGGAGCGTTTGCACTCAGCCATGCGGGCATGATGGGAGTGGTGCTGACGCTCGCCGGATATGAGAGTGGTTCGCCGAACTGGATCGTTGTGGTACTTGGAAATATCGTCGTGACAGGTCTTGAGGGACTCGTCGTAGGGATCCAGGTATTAAGACTTGAATATTATGAGATGTTCAGCCGTTTTTATCAGGGAACCGGAAAGCCGTTTGTGGCATTTTTCGGAAACAGGAAATAGGAGGAGAAAAAGATATGGCAGCAAAAATAACACTGGTGGCAATTTTAATTTTCAGTATGGTGATCCCTTTTTTGGGATATGTGCTCGGAAACAGGAAAGAGAAAAGTTTTAAGGCATCTCTTGCGGTAAATTTGGTTCTGTTTTTCGGAACAGTTGTGGTGGCAGATATGCTGCTTTTTAACGGGCATATCTATGCAGCATCCGATACCGCGGCATCCGCAGCAGAGGGATGGAGATACATGGCAGCAGCACTGTCAACCGGACTTTCCTGTATCGGTGCCGGTGTAGCAGTTGCGAGTGCGGCATCCGCGGCAATCGGAGCACTGAGCGAGGATTCAAGTATTATGGGTAAGGCGCTGATCTTCGTTGCGCTGGCAGAATCTATCGCATTGTATGGACTTTTGATCTCATTTTCCATTCTGGGATAAAAGAGACGGGAAGGATGGCGGATTTCCATGAGGATGTATTTGATCAGCGACAATATAGACACATACACGGGGATGCGGCTTTCCGGTGTTGAGGGTGTGGTCGTGCATGAGAGAGAAGAACTTGAAGAAGCGCTTTCCTTTGTGACGGGACAGCCGGATATCGGGATCGTACTGCTGACAGAAAAACTCGGCAGGGATTTTCCGGAACTGGTAAATGATTTAAAACTGAGCCGGAGGACACCGCTGTTTGTGGAGATCCCGGACAGGCACGGAAGCGGCAGAAGCAAGAATTTTATTACGGATTATGTCAGTCAGGCAATCGGGCTGAAACTGTAAATGGGGGATGGATGCATGGAGATCAATGAAAAACTGGAAGTTTTTTTTGGAGCTGCGATCGGTGCTGCAAACAGCCAGAGCGAGTCGATGCTCGATGAGCAGAAAAATATTTATCAGTCGGCAATGGAAGAACATGAGCAGTCCTGCCGTGATGCACTTAAAAGCTCAAGACGCATTTTCTTAGAAAAACAGAAAAAAGAAGTAAACCGCAGGAATGCAGAGCAGACAATGGCGTGGAAAAAGGATTATCAGGCGCTCAAAGAGCAGAAGACGGAAGAATTGTTTGAGATGGTGAAGGAAAAGCTTTTATCGTACCGCCGGACGGATGCGTATGAAGCATTTCTGCTTGCACAGATAGGTAAGGCAAAAGAATTTGCACAGGGAGAGGATCTGACCGTATTTATCAGTCCCTCAGATCAGGAGAGACAGACCGTTCTTGAAGAGAAGAGCGGATGCAGGGTAGAGATCGCTGAGGATGAGTTTTCCGGCGGCATGCGGGCGGTCATCCCGGCAAAAAATGTTTTGATCGATGAGTCATTTGCAGAGAGAATGAAACGCGCGGGAGAGATATGCTGGATATGATGTAAAACTGTTATGTGCCGGGAGACAGCACAAAAACAGAGAGCAGTTTGAGAGGATCAGATATGGGTATAACAGGAAAGATATACGGGATCAACGGACCGGTTATCACGATACAGGGAAATCCTGGTTATAAAATGAATGAGATGGTATATGTCGGAGAGCACCGTTTAGTCGGGGAAGTAATCCGGCTGTCGAAGGAAAAGACGACCATCCAGGTATATGAGGAGACATCCGGATTAAAGCCGGGTGAGGAAGTGGCCGGTGCGGGCTGTGCCATCAGTGTAAAATTAGCTCCCGGAATTTTAAATAACATCTTTGATGGTATTGAACGTCCACTGCAAAAAATCGCAGAAAAAAGCGGAGCGTTTATCCCGACGGGAGCGCAGGCAGATGCATTGGATCGGGAGAAATTATGGGAGACGCATATCACCGTACAGGAAGGTGACGAGGTGGCAGGGGGTTCTATCATAGCGGAGGTGCCGGAGACAAAGTCGATCGTACACCGTGTGATGCTTCCGCCCGGAGTATCCGGAACAGTGACGGCGGTAAAACCGGATGGAGATTATACGATCTGTGATGAGATCGTAACGATACGCACTACAGACGGCGGTACAAAGGCACTTACCATGACACAGGAGTGGCCGATCCGCAAACCGCGTCCGGTTAAAGACCGGTATCCGGCAGACCGGCCGCTTGTGACCGGACAGCGTATCTTAGATACACTTTTCCCGATCGCAAAGGGCGGCACGGCGGCGATTCCCGGCGGTTTCGGCACCGGCAAGACCATGACCCAGCACCAGATCGCCAAGTGGTCCGATGCCGATATCATCATCTACATCGGCTGCGGCGAGCGTGGAAATGAGATGACCAATGTTTTGGAGGAATTTGGAGAATTAAATGATCCAAAGACCGGCAATCTTCTGATGGACCGCACCACGCTGATCGCAAATACTTCGAACATGCCGGTGGCGGCGCGTGAGGCGAGCATTTATACCGGCATCACGTTAGCGGAATACTACCGCGACATGGGTTATCATGTAGCAATCATGGCAGATTCCACGTCGCGTTGGGCAGAGGCATTAAGAGAGCTCTCCGGAAGGCTTGAGGAGATGCCGGCGGAGGAAGGTTTCCCTGCATATCTGGCATCGAGGCTTTCGGCATTTTATGAGCGCGCCGGGTATGTGCAGAATTTAAACGGTTCGGATGGCAGTGTGACGATCATCGGGGCGGTGTCCCCGCAGGGAGGCGATTTTTCGGAGCCTGTCACACAGAATACCAAGCGCTTTGTTCGCTGTTTCCTTGCACTGGACAAATCACTTGCCTATGCAAGACATTATCCTGCGATCAACTGGCTGACCAGTTATTCAGAGTATATTCCTGATCTGACGGCATGGTATGAGACGAATGTTGGCCCGACATTCGTGCAGTGTCGGAATGAGATCTTGAATCTTCTGACGATGGAAAATCGTCTGAATGAGATCGTAAAGCTGATTGGAAGTGATGTGCTTCCGGACGATCAGAAGCTGGTGCTTGAGATTGCGCGTGTGATCCGGCTTGGATTTTTGCAGCAGAATGCATTCCACAAAGAGGACACCTATGTGCCGATGGAAAAACAGCTTCGCATGATGGAGATCATCCTTCATCTTTACGACCGCTGCAAGGCACTGATCGACCGGAACATGCCGATGGCGCTTCTTCGGGAAAGTGATATATTTGAGAAGATCATTTCCATTAAATATGATGTGGCAAATGACAAACTAGAGCAGCTAAACCTGTATGATGATAAGATCGAAGAATTTTATCAGCATCTGATGGCGGAAAATGCGTAAGGGGCGGTTGAACACAAAAATGTAGATTCGTGTGAAGAATAAGCTGCTCAGAAATGAGGATTGATATGGCGATTGAGTATCTTGGACTGAGTGAGATCAATGGACCACTGGTTGCAGTAGAAGGTATAAGAGGCGCTTTCTATGATGAGATCGTGGAGTTGGTCGTGGAAGAAAAACAGAAAAAATTAGGGCGCATCGTGGAGATTAATAATGACTATGCGGTCGTTCAGGTGTTTGAGAGCACGGAGGAGATGTCCCTTTTAAATACGCATGCAAGGTTAACAGGCAGACCGCTGTGTGTGGGGCTGTCGGAGGAAATCTTAGGAAGAACATTCAACGGTCTGGGGCAGCCGATCGACGGGCTCGGCGCGGTGCACGCCGAGGTTGTGCGTGACGTCAACGGACAGCCGATGAATCCGTGCAGCAGGGAATATCCGAGAAACTATATCAGAACCGGTATCTCTGCGATCGATGGACTGACGACTTTGATCCGTGGACAGAAACTGCCGATCTTTTCAGGCAACGGTCTGCCGCATGATGAGCTTGCCGCCCAGATTGTGGAACAGGCCAGTCTTGGGGATGGCGAAAACGAGGACGAACCGTTTGCAGTCGTGTTTGCCGCGATGGGAGTCAAATATGATGTGGCGGAGTATTTTAAGCGCCGTTTTGCAGAATGTGGTGTAAGTGACCATGTTGCGATGTTTTTAAATCTCTCCAATGATCCGGTTGCAGAGCGTCTGATCACGCCGAAGGTGGCGCTGACAGCCGCCGAGTATCTCGCGTTTGAGAAAAATATGCATATCCTTGTAATACTGACCGATATGACTTCGTTTGCAGAGGCGATGCGTGAAGTTTCGGCGCAGAAGGGAGAGATCCCAAGCAGGAAAGGCTATCCGGGATATCTGTACAGTGAGTTTGCAGCACTTTATGAGAGAGCCGGGATCGTAAACGGTGCATCCGGTTCCGTCACACAGATTCCAATCCTGACAATGCCGAATGACGATATCACACATCCGATCCCGGATCTTACCGGATATATCACCGAGGGGCAGATCGTACTGGAACGTTCCCTTCACCAGAAAAATATTTATCCTCCGATCAATGTACTGCCGTCACTGTCGCGTCTGATGAAGGACGGTATCGGTGAAAAATATACCAGGGAAGACCATCAGGATCTTGCAAACCAGCTCTTTTCCTCCTATGCCCGTGTCGGCGAGGCGAGAGATCTTGCGAGTGTCATCGGCGAGGACGAGCTTTCTGATACCGATAAACAGTATCTGAAATTTGGTACAGCTTTTGAAAAAGAATTTATCGGGCAGGGAAAAGACGAAAACCGTTCGATGGCGGAAACGCTGGATATCGGCTGGCGGCTGCTGCATATCCTGCCGCGTGGAGAATTAGACCGTATTGATACAAAAATTCTTGAAAAGTACTGGGATTAGGAGGGGATGACGCATGGATCCGAATACGTTTCCGACGAAGGGAAACCTCATATTGGCAAAAAATGCGCTCGCATTGTCAAAACAGGGATTTGACCTGATGGATAAAAAAAGAAATATCCTGATCCGGGAACTGATGGAGTTGATCTCAGAGGCTTCGGATATCCAGAACCAGATCGATGAGACATTTTCCAATGCCTACCAGGCACTGCAGAAAGCCAACATCCAGATGGGAATCCATCAGGTAGAACAGATTGCAAAAGCGGTTCCGGTGGAAAACTCCATCCGTATCAAGCGGCGCAGTGTCATGGGAACAGAAATCCCAAAGGTAGAGTATGAGAAAAAGAAGCAGGCACCGGCATATTCTTTTTATCACACAAGAATGTCATTAGATGAGGCGTGCCAGCAGTTTGAAAAAGTAAAAGAATTAACGATCCGTCTTGCGGAGATCGAAAACTCTGCATACCGCCTTGCCTATAATATCAAAAAGACGCAGAAACGCGCGAATGCACTCTCGAACATTACAATTCCGAAGTATGAAAAACTGTCGCGTGAGATACAGGATTATCTGGAGGAAAAAGAGAGGGAAGAGTTCACAAGACAGAAAGTTGTAAAGAAAAACCGGATGAAAAATGCAGGTTCCGGGATGATGTCATAAGAATAATGAATGAAAAATAAGAAAGCCGAAAGCGGAATAAAGTGTCGCTTTCGGCTTTTATTCATGACAATAGAATGTTCGCGGAGCGTGCATTCTAGCCTAACATTTTATGACAAAATGTTAGGTAGCAGATTATTTTTTGTAGGTGTCAGAAAACAGATCACGGTACCATTTCAGGGCAGCAATATAGGCATCATACACAGTCTGTGTGTCAAGGTTTTCCAGGATCATAAGCCGGGAAACTTCGGACCAGTTACCTGCCTCATATTGTTTGATGAAATATAAAGGTTCCGCAAAAATACCACTCTGACGGATGAGAGCATCTTCGATATCGCGTGAAACTTTGACAAGGGATAATGCTTCCTCCATTGGTTTATCGAGGATGATATCAAGCACGGAAAACAGTCCGGTTAAGAACAGTTCGGAAGCTTTGCCGCCAAGCTCAAAGGCAGGGGCAAGATTTTCTGCAAACTTTGCACGCAACAGGGATAAACGCGTAAGCTCGTTTGGCTTGTCGGAACACAACTGATTGACAACGGCGGTGTTGATCCAGCGTTTCAGTTCTTTCTGTCCAAGCATGGCAGCTGCGTGCCGGATGGAAGTGATCTCCGAGTTGACAGCCATATGATTGACCATGCGAAGCAGTGAGATGACAAGAGCGGTGTCATGACCGATGATATCTGCCGCTTTGGTGAGGTCAAAGTCCTCTGTATTAACCAGATTCATAAGTTCAATGTAATTGATCTTTAACGGAGCTACGTCATGGTTTCCCTTTGTGACAGGGAGTCTGTAAAAACTTCCCTCATATAAAGTGCAGCTCTTATCCTGACAGATTGCATCAAATGTCTCTGTTTTGGTTATATTTGAAGCACAGAGTTTAATGTCCGGATAAACTTTATTGAAATAAATGCGTGCTTTGCTGATGTCGATTTCTTCACAGTCTAACATGACATAATCCATCAGTACGAGCAGATCATGGTAAGCTTCGTAACTTGATACAGGAAGCTTGCGGATGGCAAATCGATACCCCATCTTTTTCAGTGCTTTTACACGGTCAATATACATTGGTGTGCATGGGATATTTCCTTTTAACAGCAATACGAAAAACTCGTGCGGCAGGCCACACTGGGAAGGAATATCGGAAAAAATCGATATTTCATTTACCGGAACAAAGATTTCTTTTGCCGGGGAAAGAGTTTCAAGTCCCATATTTAAGATCAGTTCAAATCCTTCAATCTGGGCGGCGCCATCATTGCTTCCGCTTCCCAAAAGATTTGGGTGAAGCAGAAAATTTGCTTTCTGTGTATACAGAGAATATGCGCTGACTTTTATGTTTTCATCAAATAGAGGTATTAATGTAACCAGCATAGGCGTTCTCCTTATAGCATGGAATCTTTTGTGAAGAAACCATGTGAAACGTTAATATTTATCTACTTTTACTATACTATAAATCTGTGAAAAATTTTTTTGAAATTAATAAACAGAAAACTTATTTTATGAAAAATAATTGAAAATACTTGATATTTCAGAATGAATGTGGAAAACTAATGACAGAAGAATGGGAGGGATTTGCATGTTAAAACAATGGGAAAAAACAGAGCGTCCGTCAGATGCAAAACTGGAGGAACGGCTGCAGGAAGCACGGAGAAAACTGCAGGAGCAGCAGCTCAAGGTAAAAGAGCACGGACTGCCGGTGCTTGTGCTTGTGGAAGGATGGGGAACCGCAGGTAAAGGCTCACTGATCGGTCAGATTATTAAAAACATTGATCCGAGATTCTTTAAAGTAGCGTCCATGGCGGCACCGACGGAGGAAGAAAAGAGAAAACCGTTTTTGTACCGCCACTTTGTAAAAATACCGGAGAGCGGCAAGTTCAGCTTTTTAGACTCCGGCTGGATGGATGAGATCATGGGTGAAAGACTGCATGAAAAGCTTGGAGACGAGGCATATGCGCACCGCATTGAGAGTGTCAAGCGGTTTGAACGCCAGCTGACAGATAACGGTTATCTCGTCGTGAAATTATTTTTGCAGGTGTCTAAAAAGGAACAGGAAAAACGGATCGAACATCTTTCTAAGGAGAAGGATACCAGATGGCGTGTCAGCAGGAATGACCGCTGGCAGAATGAGCATTATGAGAAATGCCTGAATGCATTTGATTCCTATTTAAAGGAAACAAATCTGCCGTCAGCACCGTGGTATATCATTGATGCAGAATCAAAAAAATGGACGGAGTTACAGGCACTTGAGATTCTGACGGAAGGAATTGATGTGGCGCTTGCCAATAATGCGATGGCGGTGCCAATTTTACAGAATGTATTTTCCATGGAAAAAATGCCCCTGTTGTCGGAGATCCCACTGGATAAGACAATTGGAGAGGACGAGTATAAAAAAGAACTGAAACGTCTCCAGAACCGCTTAGGAGAGCTTCATAACCGTCTGTACCGCAAAAAAGTTCCGGTCATCATTGCATATGAGGGATGGGATGCAGCAGGAAAGGGCGGCAATATCAAGCGGATCACCGGAGCACTCGATCCGAGAGGCTATGAAGTACATCCGATCGCAAGCCCGGAGCCACACGAGAAGGCGAGACATTATCTCTGGCGTTTCTGGACGAGGCTGCCAAAGACAGGACATATCGCGATCTTTGACCGCACCTGGTATGGCAGAGTCATGGTGGAGCGTCTTGAGGGGTTCTGCAGCGAAAATGACTGGAAACGTGCCTATAACGAAATTAATGAATTTGAAAAGGAACTGCACGACTGGGGCGCTGTTATCATCAAGTTCTGGGTGCAGATCGACAAGGATACACAGTTAGAGCGTTTTAATGAGAGACAGAACACTCCGCAGAAGCAGTGGAAGATCACAGATGAGGACTGGCGTAACCGTGAAAAATGGGATCAGTATGAAGATGCAGTCAATGAGATGATCCAGAAAACCAGTACGACATATGCGCCCTGGCATATCTTAGAGTCAGTGGATAAACGGTATGCAAGGATCAAAGCATTAAAGATCGTGATCGAGGAGTTAGAAAAAGTGCTGGAGTGATGTATGTGGAAAGGTGCAGATGTTTTTGAAGTCTGTCAGGCAAAATGAAATACGTTGGGCGAAACAAGTACAGGATATGCTTGTTTCGCCCGTTTTTTTGTAAAGCAGTTGACATAATATTGTCAAATGGGCGAATTAAAAGAACTTTTTTTTGAAAAACAGCCACATATATCGAAATTCGTGGGTGTTTTGTATGATACAGGATCGTTTTCACCCAATATCATACAAATTCATAAAGTGAGACAGTATTTTGGGATGAAAAGATTGAAGTAACATATCATTTCGCCCATTTCACATTTATGGTGTAACGGAAATATCCAATTTTTATCCATAAAGCAACTGGAAGTCATGCGATCCACCAGGTGCCGTCTGCCGCCTGATACAAATCGCCAACTTCTTCAGAAAGCGTATTTCCACTGAAATCTTTTACAATAACTTTATAGTAAAGATCATAATTGTCTGTGGCACAGTCATTTTTGCCATTCCAGCCTTCTTCCACCCAGGATTCAAAATATATTTTTTCATCTTCTATAAAAAGGGCGCTTTCATGACCGGTTATCGGAAAAGAAATTTTTTCGGGATAATAACATACAAAGGAGTCCTCCTGACTGATGATGTGTACCGGATTTCCAATGATGCAAAGATTATACAGGCTCACTTCTTCTGTACTAAGTTCTGTCTCTTTTTCTAAAAGTTTTCCGGGAATATAGCGGTACAGAGAGATTTTCTTTTCGTCATAATCGCCCTGCAGAAAATAGTAAAAACCCTCTGCATAGACAGGATTGCTGTAAATGACATTTCTTTTTTTGCAAACGGTTTGAAAACTTTACCGGACTCAAAATCAAAAAACAGAATGACTGAACCCTGATATCCTCCGGATTTTGACTATTCGATCAGGTCATAAAAGTCATTGGTATCCGAATGGGCATAAGCGAACCGGTCCTGACCGATGATTTTTTCAATATATTTTCCAGATACTTCCTGAAGACGTTTTATCATACTGCCTCCTCCTTGAAAATTTCCTGAAAAAATTTATTGTTATTGTTCAGAGGTAAAATTGTAACAAAAGAACCGATGGTAGAGACTAATCGTAGTCAAAACCATCGGTTTTCTTATGCAAATATTTCTGCAATCTCGCGGAACAGATTGGTCTGCTCTTTTCTGCGCATCAAAACCAGCATGCTCATGCATTTACAGAGATGGTCGATGCTTGACGGACTCCGGAATGACACAGCCTGCGCCTGTTTTCTTTTATATTTTCTCAGCAGCCGTTCGGCTTCGTTATTCGTGGCAGGTACATTCTTATTATGGAGGAAAAGAAGATGATCTTTCTTATACTTTTTCATCCTTTTGTACAGGTTGTATCCATCACGGTAGTATTTCCCAGGCGGCTCATAGTCGTATTCATCCCCAGCTATGGACAGGATTGTTTTATAACGTTCTTCAAATTCAGAGACGGTCTGCGGATCTGGCTCTTCTGATTCAGATAAACCATTCCGGTAATGGATCATTTCCTGTATCAGGGAATGCATCTGCCTGTTCCAGGTACGGTCCTTTTCGTTGTCCATGCTGTCTTTCAGATAACGCAGTACATGTGCAAGGCATTCCTGGTGGCCGGTTCCATACTTATAAAAGGTTACATCATGATCGTGGATCAGTGTTCCCCTGATAGTCTTCAACGACCGTGCCCTTTATTCCATCGTGTCCCTTTTTGCCCCTGGCAAAATAGAGCACACCGCCATCCGGAACCGCACATACAAATACATACGAACTTTCCCCGTTTACACGGGCATTGGTACAGTCTGTATGCATGACAGGGGAAAGCAGCATGTCGCAGAAAATCTCTTTACGCTGGGATTCTGTTTTTTGGGCAAATGACCGGCAGAGATTATTGATCATGCCTTTTGACTTCTTTGGGAGTATGCCGGCACCTATGCAGAGAAGTAAGCTGTATGGGGTGGAGCTTGACAGCATTTCGGGAAGAATTGCAAAGCAGCTTTATCAGAATGCCAATATCAGTATCACAGGATTTGAGAATACCACATATCCGGATAACTTCTTTGATGTGGTTGTCGGAAATGTGCCATTTGGAGATTACAAGGTATTTGATCCAAAGTACAACAAGTATAACTTCCGTATCCACGATTATTTTCTGGCAAAAGCACTTGACCAGGTAAGACCGGGAGGAATGGTTGCTGTAATCACCACAAAGGGAACACTTGATAAGGCAAATCCTACTATCCGAAAGTATATGGCTGAAAGGGCAGAGCTTGTGGGAGCGATAAGACTTCCGAATACTGCATTTAAAGACAATGCAGGAACCGAAGTGACAGCAGATATCCTGTTTTTGCAGAAGAGGGAGAGAAAGATTGATATTGAGCCTGACTGGGTACACCTTGGTGTAACTGAGAATGGCATTGCTGTCAATTCATACTTTGCAGAGCATCCGGAGATGATGCTTGGATCTATGGAATATGATACAAGGATTTACGGACAGGACAGCAGATATACAGTCTGTGTGAATAATGACGAGAACTTCAATATGTACGAGGCTCTCAATAAGGCAATCGGAAATATCAAAGCCCAGATGACAGATTTTGAGAGAGTGGCAGATGAGGCGGAGCAGACGGAGGAAGTTATCCCGGCTGATCCGGATGTGAGGAACTACACTTACACATTTTTTGAAGGAAAGCTCTATTACAGGGAAAATTCTGAGATGGTAAGAAAAGAGGTATCACAGACTGCCGAGGAGCGAATCCGAAGCCTTGATGAAATCAGACAGATAACAAGAGAACTGATTGATATCCAGATGGATGGCTGCAGCGAGGAGGAGCTTTCTGATAATCAGAGACTTCTTAATGTGAAATACGATGCCTTTATAAAGCAGTATGGAGCCATTACTTCAAAAGCAAACAGAATAGCATTTCGAGACGACAGCGATTACCCACTTCTTTGCAGTCTTGAGGAAGTAAATGAAGACGGGGAGGTGAAAAAAGCGGATATGTTTTATAAGCAGACGATTAAGGCAAAGACTGTCATAGACAGGGTTGAGACTGCTGTGGAAGCATTAAATGTATCCGTTAATGAATTATTAAAGAAAAATGCCATGAAAGAGCAGGCAAACGATGTATTTGAGATATGCAGCTATGTGGACGGACTGGAGAAAAAGATTGATTCCATGACGGAAGAACTCACCAATATGCAGAACCAGATCAAAGAAATGCAGGAAGATACACTTGTCAATAATGCTAAAAAGGCATTGTCAGAAGCACAGGAGCGACTTAATGCCAGATGTGAGCAGATAAAGTCACAGGTATTAGAAGTAAAAGCACAGGTTAAATCTACTGCTAAGAGCATAGGCAAAGGGAAGAGCTGCATTATACAGGGTGTCGGAGTTCTTAGAAATTAAGAAAATATTTCTTGATATGCGGGAAAATGTAAGAGGTGCAATCAAGATCACGGATAAGGATATAGCAAAGACAGCACTTCTTGCAAAAGGATTTCGAGAAGCTGGTCAGACAGCAGCCAATGCATTTCGGACTTTTGCTGACAAGCCGGAGATGGATTACTCACAGAAAGAGCAGAAACATCCCATTACAAAGACGGTGCTTGCACCTATGAAAGCAGTGAAAAAGATGCTTGTATCAATGAAACTTCATCTGGATGCATCTATTGATAAGCTGGATAATCTGGCTATGAATGTGCAGCTTGATAAGGAAAAGCATATGGAGAAGGAGCAGAAACAGACAGAGCCGGAGAGGGTAGAAGCTGAACGAGTGGAAACGGAGATTGTATACTCTCCAATGGTTGCTGAACCGCAGGAGTATCGGTATAATGCAGATGCATTTGAGGCTAGAGGAGTGGATGATGTGAAGCAGGAAGCGGCACATAAGGAAGTATCAAAGGTAAGAGAAGATAAAGCCAGATAGATGTGAGGACGTGGAAGAGATTCTGC